>Ga0306922_10000056_pt1 | contig 70161 bp, 58 predicted proteins | sample sta12Cox44000082_FD_203758 | JGI IMG/M metagenome (GOLD analysis project Ga0306922, IMG submission 203758) | Lab enrichment of tropical soil microbial communities from Luquillo Experimental Forest, Puerto Rico - statoxic.12C.oxic.44.000.082 (v2)... | ecosystem: Environmental > Terrestrial >... | reverse complement strand
TTGGAACCCTGCAGCTCGACGGGCCGAGCCTGGTGCTGGTCAGAAACGACAGAGCGCAATGGAATCTGGAGCGATGGCTGCCCGCGGCCGGTGCGGAGAGCAGAGGCGCGAGCGCTGCCGACGCCGTGGCCAAACCCACCACGCACCACTTGCAAAGGATCGAAATCAACGACGGCCGGATCAATTTCAAGATCGGCAACGACAAGGTTTCTTTTGCTTTTCAGCAAGTGCAAGGAATGGTCGAGCAGACTGCAGCCGGACGCTGGCGATTGGACCTGGAAGCCCAACCGTGGCGCAGCGGAACCCCTCTTCAGCTGGCCGGTACGGTAAGGGTGAGCGGCGAGGTCGCCGGCACGTCGGTGCGGCTGCGACCGGCGCATTTGCGCGTGCGTTGGGCGAAATCGTCGCTGGCCGATGTGTTCCGCCTCATCGGCGGCACGGATCTCGGCGTGCGTGGGACCTTCGCAGGTGAAGCCGGCATTGATAGCGACGAAAACTCATTGCCGGAGACGCAAGGAGCCGCGCTTGGTGACTGGGCGTTCACGCTGCAAACCAGGGCAACGGAGATTCATCGCTGGGACCTTGCCGAACGCCAAGACAATCCGCGCGTTGGTTTACGGATGAAGGGACGCTGGAATCCGGCGCTCGGGACGACCGAGCTGAGCGAAGTGGTGATTGAGACGCCACGCTCCAACTTGCGGGGCACGGCGTCGCTAAAAAGCATCGCCGGCCTTGAATTTGCCGTGGACTTTGATTCCGCGGGAGTGCAGGCTGCGGATTTTCTCGATTGGGTTCGCGCCTTTCAACCTGAGGTGTCGGAGGGTGTTACGGCCTCGCAGTATTTCACCGGTACGGCGACCCTTCGCGGATGGCCGCTGGAGTTGGATGAGGCGGCGTTCTCGAGTCCGGGTGGTCGTTGGAGCATGCCCGGATTTTCGTCGCCGCTCGCTGTGCGGTCGGTTCGCGGCGGCATCGAACGCAGACGTTTGCTCGTCGAACCGTTTGCGGTAAGCGTCCCGGCCCGCAAAACGGGAAACTCTGACGGCAAAGCGACTCTGGTCTCTACAGGCGGCGGGATCATCAACCTGTCATTGCAGGAAGATTTGGGGCAGAAGAGCGGCTCGGTGCGCATGGAAGGGCAACTGCCCCAGTGCGAAGCGCTGCTGGCGATTGCGGCGGCCTTCGGGCATGATTTGCGGCACGGCTGGGACTTGGCGGGGCGTGCCGGCGGGGATTTGCGCTTTGAGTGGTACCGATCGGGCGCCCCGGCCTGGGTGGGGCATGCGGACCTGACGCGCGCGGCTTTGCAGGTGGCCGGGCTCAATCAGCCGATTCAGCTGGAAAACCTGCGGACCGAGTGGAAGGGTGGAAAGCGCAAATTCACGTTGAGCAAAGTCGGCGCGTTCGGAGCCTCTTGGACCGGCACCGTGGAGCAAACTGGAACAGTCGCAACCGACGCGGGCGATGAACAGGTTCCCAACTGGATGTTTCAGCTGCAAGCCGATCAGTTGGATGCCACGGAGCTTGACCGCTGGATCGGGCCGCGGGCGCGCCCCACTTGGCTCGAACGGCTGCTTCCGGCGTCGCTCGCCGGCAATTCTCAGCGAGCGACGGCGAACGCCGTGCTGAGGCGGATTCGTGCCGAAGGCGAACTGAAAGTGAACCAGATCGCGGTTGAAAAGATCAGAATGAACGGGTTGCGCACGCACGCAAGCCTGAATGGATTGACTCTGAAGCTGACCGATGCGCAGGCGCAATGGTCTGGCGGAGGCGCGCAGGGTTCTCTTGTAGCGGTACTCGGTGGTAACCCGAAATATGAGGTGTCGGCCGCGTTCGACCGTGTGGCGCTGACGGAGACGCCTTGGCTAGCAGAACTCGCGGACCGCTTGTCCGGGACTGCGGCCGGAAGCGTGGAATTACGCACAGTCGGAATCGGGCGCGAGGACTTGCTCAAAAATCTTGCAGGGAAGGGCGATCTGCGCCTCAGTCGAGTGGAGTTGCACGGTTGGGACCTGGCCGGAACCATGGCCCAGGGCGACTGGAAAATCGGTACGACACGCTGGCCTTCGGGCGTCGGCACCTTTCACATAACCGACGGCGGCTTCGAACTGAATTCGCTGCGTCTGGCCTCGCCGGTCGAAGAGTTCCTGGTAAAAGGGAGCGTCAGCTTTTCGCAGGACGCCGATCTAACGGCGGAGAGCCACGCCATCGGGCGCGCCGCACGGCCTGAGCACGCCACTCGTTTTCTGACCATATCGGGTCCGCTCACCGAGCCCAAGGTTTCCCTCGAAAAAGTTACGGCACAGCAACCGGGGGACTGAAGGAGCACGATGGAAACTCGCCTCTGCGCTCGATCCCTGTTTGTCCTCCTGCTTTCTGGCTTTACCTCCCTGTTGGCGGCAACTTCTGCGCCGGCGCAGGCCCAGCAATCCTTCACCTTGGAACAGGTACTCAGCGCGCCATTTCCTAGCGAGATGGTTGCTGCAAGGTCTCTGCCGCGCATCGCGTGGGTATCGGAGGAGCAGGGCCAGCGCAACATCTATGTGGCCGAAGCCCCGGAGTTCAAAGCCAGGCGGCTCACTCCTTATCTCCAGGAAGACGGACAGGAGCTATCCGGGCTGCAGTTTTCTGCAGACGCGGCCAGCATCGTGTATACGCGCGGAGAAGGCAAGAACAAAGCCGGTCAGTCGCCGAATCCGACCAGCAATCCGGGGGGAGTCGAACAGTCGGTCTATCAGATCGCGTGGAGTGGTGGGGAGCCGCGAAAAATCGATGCCGGCCATTCGCCGCAACTTTCGAGCAAAGGCATCTGCGCGTACGTGAAGGATGATGCGCTGTGGCTGGCATCGCTCAGGCCGGGTGAAAAGCCCGTGCAGCTCATGATTCACGGGACGAACGGGCAGCAGCGGTGGTCGTCCGATGGAAGCAGACTCGCCTTCAGGTCAGATCGTGGCGACCACAGCTTCATCGGCATTTACGACGTGGGCGCAAAGACGGTCCGGTTTGTGGCGCCGACGGTGGACCGCGACTCCACTCCCGAGTGGTCGGCAGACGGCAAACAGATCGCGTTCATTCGAAGACCCGCGGTGCCCCGCGATACTCCTGAAGGATATTTCATCGAGCCGGATCGCCCGCATCCATGGGCCATTTGGGTGGCGGACGCGGAAACCTGGAATGCCAACGAGGTCTGGCACAGTGGCAAGGCGGCGCAGGACTCCTTTCCGTATATGGCGGAAGACACCGGCGGCGGTGTGATTCTCTGGGCTGCCGACAACCGGCTGGTATTCGCGAGTGAGCACGACGGCTGGCAACATCTGTATTCCGTAGCGGCGGCCGGAGGAACTCCGACCCTGCTGACGCCGGGCCAGTGCGAAGTTGAACAGTGGTCGTTCACGCACGACCGCAAGACCGTCCTATTCAACTCCAACTGCAACGACATTGACCGCCGCCATTTGTGGAGTGTAGACGTTTCGGGTGGAGCGCCCGTGCCCCTGAGCGGCGGACAAGGCATCGAGTGGAGCCCCCTTGCGGTGACCGACTCCGGATATCTGGCTTTCGTCGCTTCCGACGCGACGCACACCGCCCGCCCGTTTGTTCGCAGTTTGCGCGATTCTCGCACCACCGCAAAACCGCTGGCGGAAGACTCCTGGCCTGCGCAGTTTCCAGCCGAGAAACTGGTCGTCCCGCGGCAGGTAGTTCTCCCAGCGCCGGATGGCCTCGGGATCCACGGTCAACTATTCCTGCCGAACAACCTGAAACCCGGGGAAAAGCGCCCCGGCCTGTTGTTTTTTCACGGCGGATCCATGCGGCAGATGCTGCTCGGCTGGCACTACATGTACTACTACTCGAACGCGTACGGAATGAACCAGTATTTGGCGAGTCGAGGGTATGTGGTCTTGTCTGTCAACTATCGCAGCGGCATCGGATACGGCCGAGGTTTCCGCGAAGCGCCAGGTCGTGCCGGCCGCGGTGCCAGCGAATACCAAGACGTGGTCGCGGCCGGAAAGTATCTCGAGTCGCGGCCCGAGGTTGATTCATCGCGCGTCGGCCTGTGGGGCGGCAGCTACGGCGGCTACCTTACGGCGCTTGGCCTGGCTCGGAATTCGGATCTGTTCGCTGCGGGCGTGGATTTCCATGGCGTACACGACTGGCCCACCGACAACTGGGACGGAAAAAACATTTCGCCGGAGCTGACGAAGCTGGCCCACGATTCTTCTCCCGTTGCTTCCGTGGATCGATGGAAATCGCCGGTCTTGTTCATTCACGGAGACGACGACCGTAGCGTGTACTTCGCGCAGACCGTAGATCTGGTGGCGCGTCTGCGGGAACGGGGCGTGCAGGTCGAACAGCTCATCTTTCCCGATGAGATTCACGACTTCCTTTTGCACCGCTCGTGGCTCAAGGCCTATAGCGGCGCTGCCGCCTTCTTCGATCGCACGTTGGCGAACGGCTCCACGCGCTGATCCGGCCCCAATGAGGCTGCTGCCATGACCGTGCCTCGCTCTTTCTGCCGCACGCTGGTTCTCGCAATGCTCGCAGCCGCCGCGCCGCTCGAGGCTCAGCGCCTTCCATCTGTTCCGAGCTTGCAGGCCGGACAGGCGCTGGTGTACCGGCTGGACCTAAGCGGATCGCGTTCCACCAAGGTTGAGAGCCGGCTAACCACACCGCAGTCACCGCCGCGGGAGGATTTGAATGCACAAAGCCTGATTCAGGTCCAGGTGGCCGAGGCGGGCGCAAAGGGTTTTCGGCTGAAGACTTACTTGTCGGATCGGCGCACCGCGCAGCCTTCTAGCAACGCTCCGGAAACGCAGGTGCCATCGCCCGACAAGCTGGTTGAGGTTTTCATCGCTTCGGACGGCATCGCCTCTCAAATCAAGGGATTTGCGGACCTCGGCCCGGCGCAGCAAATCGCCTGGACCGCGTGGCTCAATCGTTTCACATCGCTGATGACGTTCCCAAAGCGAGGTGTACGGCCGGGCCAGCGCTGGAAGATTTCCGAGGAGGAAGCCTCGCCGTCGCCGATCGCCGGGCTCTTCTGGGAAAGGAGATACGAATATGTGAAGCAGGAAGGCTGCGACTCTCCCGCTAAGGGCCCGGCCGGCGGCGGAGCCGGCCATTCGCGTCCGTCCGCGGATACATGCGCCGTGATCTTTGTGCACGCGCAGCTTGGACAAAAGTCATCCCCGAAGGATTCGACGCCGCAGGACTACAGACTACGCGGACTGAAAACCGCCGGCGCAGCCCGCGGAACAAACTCTACGATCCTTTACATCTCATTGAAGACCGGTTTGCTGGTCCGTTCGACCGAAGAGATCGAGCAACAGATGGATGCCACGGTGGCCCTGGCGGACGGATCCAATCGCGTTCGCTATCTCGTCGAGGCCAAGAGCCGCTCTCAGATTGAGTTGCTCCCCGACGTTCCCCGGGAGATTCGTTGAAGACCGGCCAAGCGGACCACCCAGGCAGGGTTGCCGCCGCCTGCGGCGCGCGCCCGTCTTGCTTCGCGAGTTATAATCAAGGTTTGCCTCCCTCTGCCCCAAGCGACAGGAGCCGCTCACCATGGATTTCAAGCTGAAGAGCGCCTATCAACCACGCGGCGATCAACCCGCTGCCATCGAACAACTGGTTCGCGGTGTCGAGGCCGGCGACAAGCATCAGGTTCTTCTGGGTGTAACCGGTTCGGGCAAGACCTTCACCATGGCCAAGGTAATCGCGGCGTCCAAGCGGCCGGCGCTGGTTCTTGCCCACAACAAGACGCTGGCGGCACAGCTCTATCACGAATTCAGAGGGTTCTTTCCTGAAAACGCCGTCGAATACTTCGTCAGCTACTACGACTTTTACCAGCCGGAAGCCTACGTGCCCGCCGCCGATGTGTACATCGAAAAAGAGGCCACGATCAACGATGAGCTCGACAAGCTGCGCATGAGCGCGACTCGCTCACTCTTTGAGCGGCGCGACGTCGTTATCGTAGCCTCGGTCAGCTGCATCTATGGCATCGGCTCGCCCGAAGCCTACTACGGAATGCTGGTCATGCTGGAAAAGGGACTGCAGACCAGCCGCGAGGCGCTGCTGCGCCGATTTGTCGATGTGCAATATGAACGAAGCGAAGATCTGCGCCGCGGTTCGTTTCGGGTTCGTGGCGACATCATCGAGATCTATCCAACCTACGAAGACAACGCTTATCGGCTCGAAATGTTCGGCGATCAGATCGACAAGTTGCGGCAGATCGATCCCCTCACCGGGGAGGTCCGGTCCGGGCAACAGGATCTGGCGCGGGTGCCCATCTACCCGCGAACGCACTACGTGATGCCGCAAGACCAGCGGGAACGAGCCATCGTTACCATCCAGGAAGAGTTGGAATGGTGGAAAAAGGAGCTGGAGAAACAGGGCAAGTTCGTGGAGGCGCAGCGCGTGACGCAGCGTACGCTTTTCGACATCGAAATGATGCGCACCATCGGCTACTGCCACGGAATCGAAAATTATTCGCGCCATCTGAGCGGCCGCCTGCCGGGGGAAGCGCCGCCCACTCTGCTGGACTACGTTCCGCAGGACTATCTGCTGTTCATCGATGAGTCGCACCAGACCGTCCCTCAGGTACGCGGCATGTACCATGGCGACCGTTCGCGCAAGCAAACGCTGGTCGACTATGGTTTCCGCATGCCGTCGGCGCTCGATAATCGTCCTCTAACTTTCGAAGAGTTCGAGAACCGCACAAACCAGATCCTCTACGTGTCGGCGACGCCGGGACCGTACGAGCTGACGAAATCCGGCGGTGTTTTCGTGGAACAGGTGATTCGCCCGACCGGCCTGGTTGATCCTGAAGTGGAAATTCGGCCGGTGAAGGGTCAGGTGGACGATTTGCTCGAGGAGATTCGCATTCGCGCGGAAAAAAGCGAACGCGTGCTGGTGACGACGCTAACCAAGCGCATGGCCGAAGACCTGAGCGAGTACTTTACGGAAATCGGAGTTCGCTGCCGCTACCTGCACTCCGAGGTAGAGACACTCGATCGCATCAAAATTCTTCGCGATTTGCGCCGCGGCGAGTTCGATGTGCTCATCGGTATCAACCTCCTGCGCGAAGGCCTCGATCTTCCGGAAGTTTCCCTGGTCGCGATCCTGGACGCGGACAAGGAAGGCTACCTGCGCAGTGCCACTTCTTTGATCCAGACCATCGGCCGCTGCGCCCGCCACGTCGAAGGCCGCGCCATGCTTTACGCCGATACGCGAACGCGCTCCATGAACGAGGCCATTGCGGAAACCAATCGCCGTCGCGAAAAGCAGCTGGCCTACAACAAGGAAAATAACATCACGCCGCAATCGATCGTAAAGGGCGTGGACATGGAGCTCGCGCACATCGTCGAAGCGGACTACGTCACCATTCCGCTGGACGCCGACGAACTGGACGCCGCCGTGGCCGGAGCCAAGTCCGAACAGCAGGTTGCCCAACTGCTGCAAAAGCTCGAAGCGCAAATGCGCGAAGCCGCGAAAAAGTTCGAGTTCGAAAAGGCGGCGCAACTGCGCGATCGCATTCGTTCGATCAAGAATCGGGACTTGGCCGGCAGTTTCGGGCGCGAATCCGCCGATCAGGCGCAAGCCGGTTAGATCGAGCTGCCGTAGCTCAGACCATTCCGCGGCGCAGCTGGTCCAGCGGATAAAAGGTATCGCGCCAGCTGACGCCGCCCTGTTTTAGGGTGACCACGGTCGATCGGATCAGCATGTAGGCGAAAATCGCGGCGCCCACAGGCTGCGTCAAGGCATACCAGCCGGACGCCTTCATTACCCTTGCCGTCCCGGCGTGAACGGCAAGCGCAAGCATCAAGCTTGCCGCGGCCAGCGTCCGCGTCGGTCCATGCGTGAACGGCATGGCCACAAACGGCAGGAGGTTGGTGCAGAGGATGCCCAGAACCTGCAAGGCCACCGCGCCGACGCTGAAGCCGGCTACGGCAAAAAAATTCTTTGTTACCCCGCGAACGATGTTTCGCACTCCCGCGTGCCATCGAACGCTTACATAATCGCCCGCCAAGCCTACGCCCGAGCGAAATCCTGCGCGCTTCACGATCTTTCCGAGCTTTAGGTCGTCCACCACTTCCATAGCCAGTCGGCGGTGGGTGCCGCTCGCCTCGTACGCGCTTCTTTTGAGCAATTGAAAGGCGCCGACGCCCAGATAGGCGCTCGAACTTGCATCGCAGACTGCGGCCGGGTTTGTTCCGATGTAGAAGCCAAGCGCGAAGAACGTCAGCACGGTCTTTTCCCAGAATCCGTGCATTTCGACGTCGCCCATCAAAGTGAGGTGGTCCAATCCCATGCACTGCGCCATCCCTACGGCTCTTTGCAGCGCATCCGGCTTGAAGCACACATCCGCGTCGGTGAACAGCAGCCATTCTCCGGTCGAGATTCCGTAGGCCTTTTGTAGCGCGTGCGGCTTCCCCAGCCAGCCTTCCGGCAAACTCTCAACCTTCACGACTTTGAACCGCCGGTCCCGTTCTGCCGCCTGGTCCAGAATCGACGAAGTAGCGTCGGTCGAGCGGTCGTCGACCGCGATGATCTCGAGCGCCGGGTAGTCGATCTTGGCGAGCGTGGCCAAGGCTCGCGGCAGCTTTTCTTGTTCGTCTCGGGCCGCGAAGATGAGCGAGACCCTCGGGCAGGATTCACAAGGCGATTGGTCTTTCAGGTGAGGCAATCGCAGTGCACCGCGGCCGATTCGGAAAGCCTGCAAGATCCAAAAGCAACAGAGAATGGAAAAAAGGCCCAGGCCGGCGAGGTGCATGGATTGGTGTTCGAAGCTACCGTCACGGTATCCTACCATGGTGACGCGCTATGGGATTTCCATCATAGGGGGAGGACGCCTCGGCCGTTCTCTCGGCTGCGGTCTTCGCGAACGGGGCTGGAAAGTTCATTCGGTAGTAACGCGCAGCCGGGCGACGGCAAAACGGGCGGTACGGGCTATTGGCGGCGGCTCTCCCAGGTACTCGATCTCCGGCCAGGAACTGGTTCCGCCCGTGATCCTGATTGCCGTACCCGACTCCGCCATACCGGAAGTAGCGGAGGAACTTGCGGCAGCGGAGTGGCCTCAGCATGCAAAGCGCGTCGTTCTGCACACCAGCGGCGCTTGGTCCTCGGGGATTTTGGCGCCGCTGCGCCAGTTCGGAGCGTCGGTAGGTTCGGTGCACCCTCTGCAGTCTTTTAGCGGAATCGGTTCTCCCCATCTCGAGGGCTGCATCTTCGCGATTGAGGGAGACTTCGGCGCGACTCGAGTGGCTCGCTCCATCGCGCGCGCTCTGGAGGGGCGGATCCTGGCGCTTGATCCCGCCGCCAAGCCGCTCTACCACGCGGCCGCGACGATGGCTGCCGGCCAGGTCTTGGCCGAGTTGGAAGCGGCGATACAGATCTTTGCTTCCATGGGCATGAAGCGGCGCGAAGCCCTTCGCGCGCTGCTGCCGCTGACCCGCCAGGTGCTCGAAAATCTGGAACGGCTCGGACCGCGAGCGGCCTGGACCGGGCCGCTGGCCCGCGGTGATTTCAGCGTGATCGAGGCGCACGAGAATTCCTTGGGTTCTTGGCCGGGCGAGTACCTTACGGCATACCGGGCGCTGAATCGCTTGTCGGCCCGGGTGCTTTCGCGCAACCCGGAAAGCGCGCAGGCCGAGCTTGATCGAATTTCTCTCGGGACTAAACATCCGTGGCAAGCGAAAGGGGCAAACGCGTGAAGCCTTTGCAAATTCCAGTGGAACACCAGACTCTGCCCAATGGGCTTCGCGTTGTAGTCGCTCCGGACTCGGCCGCGCCGGTTGTCACGGTCGGGGTTTATTACAAAATCGGCTTTCGGCTGGAACCCCAGGGCCGAAGCGGATTCGCGCACCTGTTCGAACACATGATGTTTCAGGGCTCCGAGAATGCCGCTAAAATGCAGCACATCAAACTGATCAATTCGAGCGGCGGCGTTCTGAACGGCTCCACTATGTATGATGTGACGAACTATTACCAAGCGGTGCCCTCCAACGCGCTCGAGCGTATCTTGTGGCTGGAAGCCGACCGCATGCGCGCCCTCAAGGTCGACGACGAAAATCTGCGCAACCAGCGCGACGTGGTCAAAGAAGAAGTCCGGGTCAATGTCATGAACCAGCCCTACGGAGGCTTCCCATGGCTCGATATGCCCCCCGTTGCCTTCCGGAACTGGGCCAATGCGCACAATTTTTATGGCGATTTTGCCGACCTCGATGCGGCCAGCCTGGCCGATGTGCAGGTATTCTTTCGTAGCTACTATATCCCGAACAACGCCGTGCTGCTGATTCTTGGCGACGTGAGTGCGTCCGACGGTTTTGCGCTCGCTGAAAAATACTTTGCGAATATACCGTCCGGGCCGCCGCCCAGATTCGCGGATCCCGCCGAGCCAAAGCAGGTCGAAGAGCGGCGCGGCGAAGTCGTCGAAAAATTCGGTACGCTGCCGGCGATGGCCATAGGCTATGTCATGCCCCGGCGGAGGACTCCCGACTGGTGCGCCATGGCTTTGCTCGATCAAGCCCTGCATGGCGGACGCGCGGGCCGGATGTACCGCGAGCTCGTGCTCGAAAAGCAGCTGGCGGTGGAGGCCCAGGGCGGGATCGACGACATCTTTGGTTACAACGGCCCCACCCAGATGACCACGCGTATCCTTCACAAGCCCGAAATCACCAGCGAAGCGACTCTCGCTGTGTTCGACGCCATCGTTGCCGAGATTCAGGAGAAGGGAATTGCTGAAGCTGAACTCGAACAGCTCAAGGTGAAGTGGCGCTCCGACTATTTCGCAACGCTGGAAGGCGGTCGCGGCGGCTATATGCCGCGCTATGGGCTGATGCACTTGCTGGCGTGCTTCACGTTGTTCGACGGTGAACCCCAACTCGTCAATTCGATCCTGGATGGATTTCTTGCCGTGAGCAAAGAGCAGGTTCAAGACGTTGCGCGCCGCTACCTCAAGCCGGAAAATCGCGCGATCGTTTTCCGCAAGCCCAACGCTGTTTCGCAGGAGGCTGCGTAATGGCCACGCAGGTCTCCCGCACCGCATCCCTGGTTCCTGACTTGGCGCCAGAGCGCGAAGTCCGCTGGCCTCAGCGCACCGAGACGACGCTTGCCAACGGTCTCCAAGTCATTCTGGTTGAATCGCGAACCATCCCCAAATTTCACGGTGAGCTGTTTTTCCGCTCGGGCGATGCCGCAGCCGCTGAGCGAGCGGTGTCATTGGCCGAAATGACCGCGACCATGGTTCGCACCGGCACGGCCCGTAGCAGCAGCCGGCAAATTGAAGAACGCTTGCGCGGCCTCGGCGCCGACCTTTCGGTGAGCGCAGGGCAGGACACCAGCGCCATTTCATTCGCCGGACTCAGTGACCACGCCCGGCCGCTTCTCGAGCTGGTCGGCGAACTTGCCCGCGAAGCTTCCTTTCCGCCGGCAGAGTTTGCGCGCGAACGACGTCAGAAGCTCGAAGAAGTAAAGCTTGAGCGTACTCAGCCCGGATTCCTCGCCGGCGAGCGCCTGCGAAAAGTGCTCTTTGACCGGCACCCCTATGCCCTTGTCTCGCCGACCGAGGATCAGGTGGCGGCCTACAGCATCGACCAATTACAGGCGGTCTACAGCGAGTTCTATACGCCAGCAAACGCCATCCTGTTGCTGGTTGGCGATTTCGACTCAGCTAGAATGCAGACGGAACTCGAACAAGTGTTTGGCTCGTGGGCCGGCAAGAAGCCCGCTTACAGAGACTGGCCCGCGCCCCCGACGCCCAAGGGTCGCAGGGTCTACCTCGTCCATGTCCCGGGAGCCGTGCAGGCCCAGATTCTCTGCGGATGCCACGCGATCACGCGCCAACACCCTGACTGGATCAAACTTGGCCTTACCAACAGCCTATACGGCGGAGCATTCAATTCGCGCCTGGTGATGAACATCCGCGAAGCCAAGGGCTACACCTACAGCCCGCGCAGCGCCGTCAACCCGCTTCGCCAGCACGGTTACTTGTCTGTTTCGGCCGCTGTTCGCAATGAAGTCGTCGCAGCCTCGTTAACAGAAATACTCTACGAAATTGATAGGCTGCGCTCGCTTGCGGTTCCGGAGAGCGAACTTCTGGATGCGCAGAACTACTTGACCGGCGTCTTCTCCATGGGTCTTGCCACGCAGAGCGGTCTGCTTTCCCAAATCTCCATACTCGCGCTCAACGAACTCCCCGGAGACTATCTCGAAACATATCGTCAGAAAGTGCGGGCACTAACGCCGGGCGATGTCCTCTCCGCAGCGCGCGTCTACTTCGACTCCGCAAACATGCAGATCGTGGCGGTTGGCGACCGCGCGCAAATCGAATCCCAGGCTGCGCTTTTCGGGGAACTCGAGATTTACGATGCTCGTGGTACTCGTCTTCCGTAGACGCCGCGGCGTGCAAGAGTATCCTTTAGAGCTTTACCTTCCATGAAACTGCGTGTCTGAACGTCGGCGTAACCAGATAATCGGTACATGCAGGAACGATTGCGCATTGCATTTCTGATCGCGATAGTCACGGTTGTTTATGGCAATACGCTCCTCAACGGTTTTGCGCAAGACGACCAGATTTATATCTTCGAAAACCACGCGGTTACTGCCCATGCGGCGCGAGAGATTTTTCTCCCGAATACCTTGAGCCACGTCTTTCGTCCACTATCCTTTGCGACGCTTTCTCTAAATTGGGCTATCTCCGGGGGACGACCCTTCTGCTATCACTTTTCTAACGTGGTATTGCACGCCGCCGCGACGTGCTTGCTGTATTTGCTTCTCCGTCGCTTGCTGGAAGGCCTGCCTCGCGCAACTGAAATCGCTTTCGTCGCCGGACTGCTCTTTGCCGTGCATCCCGTTCACACCGAAGCGGTCGCCAATGTCGTTGGCCGCTCCGAACTGCTTGCAGCGGGACTTCTATTCGCAGCATGGCTTTTCTATCTACGCGGCCGCCACCTCTTGGCGATGGCTGCTTTTGCGCTGGCTCTGCTGGCAAAGGAATCCGCCGTGGTATTCCTGCCCTTGGTTCTTGCCACGGACTATCTGCGCGGAAGCTTGCGACAGCCTTGGCGCTATTTCTCGCTCGCCGGTCTGGTACTGCTGTATGCAGCGATGTTCTCGAAAGTTCAGGGAGGGCGATTCGGGACGGTCATCCCTTTTCTCGACAATCCTCTAGGCGGACTACCGGCCGGCCTGAGAATCCTCAACGCCTTTCGGGTTGCGGCAAAGTACTTGAACCTGCTCATCTATCCGTCGGCGCTCTCTTGTGACTACTCCTACGACTCCATCGCGTTATACGCAAATTGGCGGGCTTGGCTGGGAGCTCTGCCCATGTTCATCCTTTTGCTGGTGTGGCTGTGGTCTTTGGTCACGCGCCGCGCGGGATGGGCCTTGGCCGGCAGCATTTACCTGATTGGATTTGCAGTTACCGCCAATGTTTTTTTTCCTATCGGTACCATCATGGGCGAACGCCTTGCCTATCTTCCGTCGGCGGGTTTTTGCTTGTTGATGGCTCTATTGTGGGCGAGGCTAAGCGAGCGTAGAGCAGGGCTGGCGCTAGTTGTTTTGGCGCTTGTCGTGGTTGGTCTGTCGTTGCGTACAACACTGCGCAATCTGGATTGGCGCGATGATTTCACCTTATATTCGGCTGCGCTCCGTATCGTTCCAGGCAGCGCCAAGATGCACAACGCTATCGCCACTGAGTATGCAAATCGCGGACAACCGGATCGTGCGAGGGCAGAATATGAGACCGCCCTTCGAATCTACGGCGAGTACCCGGAGGCCCTGGAGTCTTTTGGCTTGTTTGAATCGAGCGTAGGCAATGACGTTCACGCCCGACAACTATTGACGGCCGCCGTGTCTTTTGCGCAAAAGGGCAGCCTAAAATACGACTTCGCGGTCGTAAACCTGGCGGCTCATCTGATCAAAATGAGTGAATACGATGCCGCCCTGCCGCTCCTTAACCAGGTCATAGCGGACTCTCCGGGCCATGCACGTGCATGGGCCAATCGCGCCGTGCTTCACTATAAGCTTGGCGACCGTGCGTCGGCGCGATCCGATGCGCAGATGGCCGTCCGTTTGGAACGCGGTAACTCACTGGCGCTCAAGCTGTTGTCTTTATTGGAGTCGCCCCCGCCTGGTGCAAGCGCAAGATGACGATTGTGGGTCGAGGTTTGCGGGACCATGATCTACAGCAGTTGATGTGTGGGTTTGCTTTGTTCGATGCGCAAGGGCACTTGATCCGCGATGCGAATTCCGTAACCCTCGAGCGCGACGACCTTCTTGGGGTGGTTCGTCAGCACCCGAATGTCCCTTAGTCCCAAATCAATCAGGATCTGTGCGCCGATTCCGCTTTCGTGCTGCACCATGCGCTGTCGCGCCGGTTCACGGTCGAGCTGCCCTCGCGCGTGAACATGAATCTGCGGCAGAATCCCCGGCTGCTCGGAAGCTTCGATCCCGAATCCGCGTCCGGTGTGATGCAGGTACAAGAACACGCCGCGGTTTTCCTGGGCGATCTGCGCCAGGGAGCGAGCCACCAGCTGGTGGCAGTCGCATGCCGAAGACCCGAACACGTCGCCCGTCAGGCAATGCGAGTGCACGCGTACCAGCGCCGGCTTGGCGCCGTCCAGGTCTCCTCGCACCAGGGCTACGTGCTGATCGTGGTCCACGTCGCTTGAGTAGGCGATCATTCGGAAATTTCCATAAGCGGTCGGCAGCATGGTCTCGGCCACGCGCCGCACGTAGCGCTCGTGCTGCATCCGGTAGCGAATCAGGTCCGCCACCGTCAGCATCTTCAACCCATGCTCACGGCAGAACTCCACCAGTTGGGGCACGCGGGACATGGTGCCGTCTTCACCCATGATTTCGCAGATCACTCCGGCCGGGTTGAGACCCGCAATCCGCGCCAAGTCCACGGAGGCCTCGGTCTGCCCGGCGCGTACCAGCACGCCGCCGTTCTTCGCGCGCAATGGGAAAATGTGCCCCGGCCGCGCCAGATCCTGCGGCTTGGTCTTGGGGTCGACCGCAGTCAGGATGGTGATGGCCCGGTCCGAGGCGCTGATCCCGGTGGTCACGCCCACGCGCGCGTCAATGGCTTCGGTAAAAGCCGTGCCATGAACCGAGGTGTTGATCGGCGACATCAGCGGCAAGTGCAGCTCGTCGCAGCGCTCTTCGGTCAGCGGCATGCAAATCAGTCCGCGGCCATGCTTGGCCATGAAGTTGATGGCTTCCGGCGTAATCTTCTCCGCGGCCATGGTCAGATCGCCTTCGTTTTCGCGGTCCTCGTCGTCGACCAGCACGATCATCCGCCCGTTGCGGATTTCCTCGACCGCCTGTTCCACGCTGCAGAATGGGGACGGGTGTACCGTTTCCATTGTTTGGATTCCTCTTGACTCTTAATCCTATCGCGCCAGGCTTGCCCGCACAAAGCGGCCGAGCGCGGCTCTTTGCCTTGACGCCCGCGCCGCGGTCAAGTACGCTTCGCCCAAATTTGGCCGTCCCGGTCAGTCTGTCTCTTTGTTAACTCTGGAACCGGCGCCTAGCGTAGCCGTGTCGGCCAGATTGTTCGGATCGCTTCAGTCAGGCCCCTTCCTATAATTGGTCCGTTCGCAAACTGGAGGTTTGCATCCATGAACCTACTCGGCCGCTCAGTCCTCGGCATCTCACTCGCATTCGCTTGTTGTACCATCGTTTCAGCGCAGGACCAGTCCACCGCTTCCATCCCCAAGGTCCTGCAAATCACCCGCGAGTTCTCGAAGCCCGGCAAGGCCGGCGCTGTCCACGAAAAAGCAGAGAGCGCTTTCGTGCAGGCCTTGGCTCGCGCCAAGTCGCCGACTCACTATATGGCGGTGACCTCGCTTAGTGGCAAGCAGCGCTCCCTTTTCCTTACCCGCTTCGACTCCTTTGAAGCCTGGGAAAAGGACAACGAGGCCGTCGCCAAGAATGCCTCGCTCACCGCCAGCCTCGATCGCGCCGGTTTCAACGACGGCGATCTTCTCGATTCTCTGGACCAAGGAGTGTTTTACTATCGCGACTCCATGTCCTTGCGTCCCATGACCGACATTTCCAAAATGCGCTACCTCGACGTCATGGTCTTCAAGATCCGCGGCGGCAAGACCAGGGAATGGCAGGAACTCGTCAATCTCGCCAAAGAAGGCTACGGCAAAGGAGACCCGCAGGCGCATTGGGGCACGTTCGAGCTGATCTACGGCGGCGAAGCCGGCACGTATATGGTCCTGACAGCTCGCAAATCGCTGGCTGAAGTCGATCGCGGATTTTCCATCGAAAAAGACGTCATGTCGGCCATTGGCGAAGCAAACGGCAAGAGGATGGACGAACTGTTCGCTTCCTGTGTGGAATCTTTGCAAACGCAGCTGTTCGCTTTCAATCCGGCCATGAGCTATCCGGCCGAGGAGTGGATCAAGTCCGATCCGGACTTTTGGAAGCCCAAGGCCGTGACTGCCATGGCCATGCCGAAAAAGCCCGCCATGGAAGACGTTAAAGCCAAGCAATAGTCCTTATCCGGTTTCACGCCGAATAGGGAAGGTTAGAGCACGCCTGCAATGAGAAAAAAGGCGGCCCGTCTCCGGGCCGCCTTTGCTCGTGATTGAGGTTTGGGCTTGCTGGTAAACCGAGCTCGCGACCTCTCCGAGCCGCCCCTTCCGAGGCGGCTTAGTACATTCCGCCCATGCCGCCCGCGCCCGGAGCTCCGGCCGCGGCAGCCTTCTTGTCGTCTTCCTTCAGCTCGGCCACCAGTGCTTCGGTGGTCAGCATCAGGCCCGCAATCGAAGCCGCGTTCTGCAGCGCCAGGCGGGTAACCTTGGCCGGGTCGATTACGCCGGCCTTCACCAAGTCGACGTATTCGCCGCTATCGGCATTGAAGCCGAAGTTTTCGTCCTTCGACTCGCGTACTTTGCCGATTACCACGGCGCCCTCGAAACCGGCGTTGAGAGCGATCTGGCGGGACGGCTCTTCGAGCGCGCGCTTCACGATACCCACGCCGACCAGCTCGTCGCCATCTGCTTTGATCTTGTCGATCGCCGCGATGGTGCGGAGCAGCGCCGTGCCGCCGCCGGGAACGATGCCTTCCTCGACCGCCGCGCGCGTCGCATGCATGGCGTCCTCAACGCGAGCCTTCTTTTCCTTCAGCTCGGTTTCGGTAGCCGCGCCCACCTTGATGACGGCCACGCCGCCGACCAGCTTGGCCAGCCGCTCCTGCAGCTTTTCCTTATCATAGTCGCTGGTGGTGGTTTCCACCTGCGCCCGGATCTGCTTCACCCGGCCTTCGATTTCAGCGGCCTTGCCGGCGCCTTCGACGATGGTCGAGTTGTCCTTGTCGATCGTGACCTTCTTGGCCTTGCCGAGGTCTTCGATCTTCACGTTTTCGAGTTTGATGCCCAGGTCTTCCGTGATGGCCTTGCCGCCCGTCAGCACCGCGATGTCTTCGAGCATGGCCTTGCGGCGATCGCCGAAGCCGGGGGCCTTGACTGCGGCGCACTGCAGCGTTCCGCGCAGCTTGTTCACCACCAGCGTAGCCAGGGCTTCGCCTTCGACATCTTCGGCGATGATCAGGAGAGGCTTGCCGAGCTTGGCAATCTGCTCGAGCAACGGCAGCAGGTCCTTCATGGAACTGATCTTCTTCTCATGGATGAGGATCAATGCGTTCTCGAGGATGCACTCCATGCGATCCGGGTCGGTGATGAAGTAGGGCGAGAGGTAGCCGCGGTCGAACTGCATGCCTTCCACGACTTCGAGCGTCGTCTCCATGGTCTTCGACTCTTCCACGGTGATCACGCCGTCCTTGCCGACCTTCTTCATCGCTTCGGCAATGATTCCGCCGATCTGCTTGTCATTGTTGGCGGAAATGGTGCCGACCTGGGCGATCATGTCGCCCTTCACGTCCTTGTGCAGCTTGGCGATTTCGCCGACCGCCACTTCCACGGCCTTGTCGATGCCGCGCTTGAGGGCGGTCGGGCTCGCTCCGGCCGCAACCGTCTTCACGCCTTCTCTGAAGATGGCCTGTGCCAGCACGGTCGCCGTGGTGGTGCCGTCGCCGGCAACGTCGGAAGTCTTCGAAGCGACTTCACGCACCATCTGCGCGCCCATGTTCTCCAGGGGATCCTTCAGCTCGATCTCCTTCGCTACCGTCACGCCGTCCTTGGTGATGATCGGCGCGCCGAACTTCTTCTCGATCACCGCGTTGCGGCCCTTCGGACCCAGCGTGATCTTCACCGCGTCGGCAAGAGCATTCACGCCGCGCAAAATCGACTGGCGCGAATTCTCTCCCGTAACAATCTGCTTTGCCATTTCCAATTTCCTCCCTAATCTCTTCCTGCTTCTTTTCTTACTGCCCTACGCACTCTTTTCGCTCCGGTCACCCCGAGAACCGTTGCCTTCACGAATCGCGGGTGCCAATCAAAAGTGAGCAATCTACTTCTTGGCCGCTTTCGCCGCGCCGCTCAGCTTCGCAAGGATCTCCTCTTCGCGCAGAATGAGCAGCTCTTCGCCTTCCAGCTTGATTTCCGTTCCACTGTACTTCCCGAACAGGACGCGGTCTCCGGGCTTCACGTCGAGGGGGATCAATTCGCCCTTCTCGCGCTTTCCGGCTCCGACCGCAATCACTTCTCCCTCTTGCGGCTTCTCTTTCGCCGAATCCGGGATGATGATGCCGCCCTTGACGGTTTCCTTCTCTTCAATGCGCTTCACGATCACGCGATCATGCAGCGGTGTCAGATTGACTGCCATCTTTGAACAACCTCCGTAGTGAGTTGGCCGCCCTTCCTCGCCGGCTTCTGCTGGCAGTTCCGCCGGTCGAGGGGCGTCCAGTAAGGTTTAACTGGGTTGGCTTGTACCTACATTCGCTTACTGATTCGCTGTACTTACAAACCGTTGCAACAAGGCTTCGCTAAGTGGGTCTTAGCACTCCTCACTGCCGAGTGCTAATATAGCAAATCATCCCGCCAAGTCAAGCCTTCCTCCGACATTTCACAGGATTTTGAAGAGCCGTTCCGGAAGCTTTGCTCTCATCTAACCTGTTTATTATCATCTTATTAGGCGCTGCAAGGAAAGTCTTGCACCTGGTCGTTGCCCTGCTTCACTATCCGCCGTAACATCTCTTCGTTCCGTTGGAGTGGCATGGGCATTCTGCTCTACCTTCGCCTGATCGGCTATACCGCAGGCACGCTGCTGATGCTGTTCTGGATGGTGGTCATCTTGGGCTACCGCCGCCAGCGCAACTTCGAGCGCGTCTTTTTTTTCCTCTGCCTCGCCCTTTTCCTCTTCTACGGCGGCTCGCTGCTCGCACTCAACGCGCAAATCTATTACTCGCAATCTCCCCCACTCCTCACCACCTTTGCCTGGACCGTCCTGAGTGCCGGCCTGTGCTTCATTCCCGCGTTGTTGATTCACCTGCACCTGGAATACGCGACGGTTTGCGGCCGGATGGACCGGCCTTACCTGAAGCGACTGGCGCTTACCTTTTGCTACGCGTTGGTCGCTTTGTTTGCCATCAGAGCCTATCCCGGGCTGGCCCTGGCGCAAGGATCCGACTTTCTGCTTCCCGCTAACAACTTCGGGACCTTGTTCGGGCTTGGCCTTGCCGGCGCGACCGCGGCAAGCGTGCTTTGGCAGCTGCACTTTGCCAGAGCCACCGGCGACAAGAACGAAAGGGCCTTTCATCTTCTGGCTGCCGCCGCTCTGGGGCTGTGCGCCTTGCTGGTGCTCTTTGTCGATTGGCTGAACTTTCTCCTTTCTCCCGCGGTGACCGCTTTCGCGGCCGTCGCGCTCGAGTTTCTCCCCCTCCCGTTGTTTGCGGTTCTCATTTACGCCGTGCAGAAACACAATTTCCTCGAGATCGGCCGCCAGACCAGCCTGCTTTACGCCGTTTCCGTCACTTTTCTCGCGCTTCTCTACCTCGCGCTGGTTCGCCGCGTCAGCAATCTTCTCGAGCCCGTTCTTCCGCCGGAAGCGACGGCCGCCATCCTGCTGTTCGTACTGGTCATCTTCATTGAACCGATCCAGCGCATTCTGGCCAGGCGCATTCGCAAGACCACGGAAGACCGCATCGACGAGGTGTGGCGTCTGGTGCGCGAAATTCGCGGCAAAGCCCGCGAAGGCCATCTGCGCAATCTGATCCAGTTCGTAGAAAGCCGCGTCAAAGAGCAATTTGAGTTCGAAGAGGTTTCGATTGAGAGCCTTGAGCCCGCTCTGGCGGAATTTGCTCGCCGTGAGAGCGCGGAGCGCCGGGGCATGGAAGCTTTTTCCATTCATCAGCCTGGATTGCTGAATGCGGTTTTGCTGGTCCGCCCGCATGGCGCCATGCTCTCCGGCGAAATCCAAGCCGCCATGAGACTTCTCTGTGAGCAACTGCCTGCGGCCATCGATGTGGCTCGGCTAATCGAAGAAAAGCTGCGGCTCGAGCGCGAACTAGCCGAACGCGAGCGCTTGGCCGCTCTCGGACAGATGGCGGCAAGCATCTCGCACAATCTCAAGAACCCGCTCGGCTCCATCAAGACCATCTTGCAGGTGCAGCTGGAAAGCCCCGAAATGCCGGACTCGCTGAAGTCCGAAACCAGCATGGTTCTCGCGGAGATCTCCCGATTGTCCAACAAGCTCGCGCAGCTCCTGCAGTTCAGCCGCCCCGCTGTTCTGGGCGAGGCCAACTGCAGTTGCGACGCGGCGGAAGTCGGCCGGGAGGTGACGGAAGTTTTTCGCCACGAAGCGGAACGCAAGGGCGTTCAGCTGACGATCTCATCCAACGGCAAGCTGCCGGTGGTCGCGGGAAGGGAAGCGCTCAACGACATTCTGTCGAACCTGATTGTGAATGCCCTTGAGGCCGCGCCGGAAAACGGTCGGGTCGGCGTTTTCGTCACCGAGGAACGGCAGCGAGCGCTGATATCGATCGAGGACGACGGCAAAGGAATACCGCCGGAGCTGCGCGAAAAAGTCCTGCGGCCCTTTTTCACCACCAAGACGCAGGGCACGGGACTCGGCCTCGCCATCGTCGCCAAGCGCGTCGCCGAAGCAAACGGAACCCTGGAACTTGAGAGCCCGATCGCCGATGGCCGCGGCACTCGCTTTTCCGTCCGGCTGCCGGTCGACAAGGAAGAAAAATGAAAACAATTCTGGTAGTGGATGACGAGCCTGCGGCCAGGTACGCACTGCGGCGCGCGCTTGAATCGAAATACCGCATTGCCGAAGCGGACTCCGCGGAAGCCGGGCGCGACGCGCTGCCTGCCGAAAAACCTGATCTGATCCTGCTGGACGTGGTTTTGCCGGGAATGGATGGACTGGCGTTCTTGAAACTGATTCGCAGCGAGGGCCATCCGATTCCCGTGCTGATGGTCTCCGCTCTCGATGCGGCGAAGACCGCAGTCGAAGCCTTGCGCTTGGGAGCGGCGGACTATCTGGTGAAAGGTTTTGAGCTGGACGAACTGCGGCAGCGAGTGGCAAACCTCCTCAGGCTCGGCTCGCTCGAGCAGGAAAACGACTCGCTGCGCCGGCAGCTTGCCGCGGAGGGCCAGTTTGGCGGGATGATCGGCCGCTCGGAGGAGATGCGCCGCGCTTTTGCCATGGCCGAACGGGTGGCCGGCACGGATTCGACGGTGCTGATTTTGGGTGAAAGCGGAACCGGGAAGGACCTGATGGCGCAGGAGATTCACGCGCGTTCGCAACGCGCCGGCAAAGCGTTCGTCGCCGTGAACTGCGCGGCGCTGCCTGAAACGCTGATCGAGTCGGAGCTGTTCGGCTACGAACGCGGCGCATTCACCGGCGCAGCGCAGCAGAAGAAGGGAAAATTCGAACTGGCCAGCGGCGGAACGCTGTTTCTGGATGAAATCGGGGATATGAATCCCGTGACGCAAGCCAAGGTGTTGCGTGCCCTTGAGAATCGCACCATCGAGCGGCTGGGAGGAACGCAATCGATTCCGGTGGACGTGCGCGTGATCAGTGCGACCCATCGCGATCTGCCGGCGGAGATGCGAAACGGAACCTTTCGCGAGGATCTCTTCTACCGGCTGCGCGTAGTCACGATCGACCTGCCGCCGCTGCGCAAGCACAAAAACGACATCGGCGTACTCGCGGACGCCATCTTGAAACTACACGCGGCGCGCCTCAACCGTTCCGCCGGCTTGAGCAAGGACGCGCTTGCCGCACTCGAAGCCTATGACTGGCCGGGCAACGTACGCGAGCTGAAAAACGCCCTGGAACGCAGCCTTGTGATGTGCCGAGGAGAAGAGATAGCCGCGGCCGATCTGCCCGCGGAGGTTGCCAGCGGGCAGCCTCTGGCCCCCAAATCCGGCGGAGCCGACGCGGGCATGGGAGAGCGCGATTTTCGCGAAGCCAAGCGCAAGTTCGAAGTCGCCTGGATCAGCAAGGAACTGGCGGCGCATCGCTGGAACGTTTCCCGCACCGCCGCAACCATCGGCCTGCATCGCCAGAGTCTGCAGGAAAAACTCCGCGAACTGGGCATCCGCCGCCCGGGCCGAGAAGCTATGGAAGAGGACGGTGACGCATGACGGCAAGCCCTCTGGCGCGAGCCGGTGACTTGTGATGGACGGGGCCATTGCGAGAGCGGGCACTGCCGGTTACGTGCTCGCCGGCGGAGCGAGCTCGCGCTTCGGCGGCGACAAGGCGCTCGCGCAATTTGCTGGCGAACCCGTTCTGCTCCGCATGATTCGCCGGCTCGGTGAAGTGGCAAGTCCCGTGCGCGTTGTCACCACCGCGGAGCGCTATCCGGACTGTCGCGGGAAAATCGTGCTAGATCGCTGGCCGGGCCAGGGGCCCTTCGGCGGAATCCTGACGGCGCTCGACGCGTCGCGGGAATCCGGCCACGACTGGAATGTCATTGTGAGCTGCGACATGCCGTTTCTCACGCCCGAATGGCTGGGCTATATGATCGACCGCGCCGCGGCGAGTCAGGCCGACGTGTTGTATCCGCGTTCGCGCGGCGGCGATGAGCCGCTTTGCGGCTGTTGGCGGACCGATGCTCTGCCGCCTTTGCAGGCCGCGTTTGACGAGGGCATTCGCAAGGTGACGGACGGAGCGAATCGCGTGCGCAGGGAAGTGCTTGACGAAGCGCACTGGAAACGATTTGATAGCGGCGGGCGGCTTTTCTGGAACGTGAACACGCCCGAGGACTACGAAGAAGCGGTAAGGATCTGGAGGACGGGGAACGAGTGAGGCCAGCGGACGAACAGGCAACTCCAGCGGGTTCAGGACAGGGTCCTGACATCGGCGAACAGCCCTCGGAAAACTACTTTGAATTTCGCGAAGTGTGTAAGGCGTTTGACGAGCGCCCGGTGCTGGTGGACGTGTCCTTCAAAGTGAAGCGCGCGGAAACCTGCGTGATCATGGGGCGCAGCGGCGTGGGCAAGTCGGTTTCTCTCAAACACATCATGGGCTTCCTGCGGGCGGACTCCGGCCAGGTGCTGGTCGACGGCCAGGACGTGACGAATTTCACGGAGCGCGATTTCTATGAGGTGCGGAGAAAAGTGACCATGGTCTTTCAATCGGGCGCGCTGTTTGACTCGCTTACCGTGCGTGACAACATTGCGTTCCCCCTTTTTGACCAACCCGGCCTGACGCCGGACGATATCGAAGGCTACACCGACAAACTGGCGAGAGAACTGGAAGTCGAGGAAGTGCTGGACAAAGTGCCGAGCGAACTTTCCACCGGCATGAAGCGCGCCGTGGCCATTGCACGGGCGCTGGCACAGAATCCGCAGGCCATCCTCTACGACGAGCCGACGACCATGGTCGATCCCATCATGGCCGGCCACATGGGCGACCTCATCCAGCGCTTGAAAGACAAATTTCACCGCACTTCGATCGTGGTGACCCACGACACGCATCTGGCTCGAAGGATTGCCGACGGCATCGTATTCTTGCAAGACGGCAAGTCCAGCGTGTTCGGCTCCTGGGAGCAATTTGAAGCTTCGCCCGATCCCTTCATTCAAAATTTCATCGCGCAGGACAATCTGATCCCCGCCATGGACGTGACCCTGTGAGCGAGGCCGCGAAGGGGTCATCCGCGGCGGTTGCGCCTACCCCCGGCGCGCAGTCCGATCCGCGCAGCCAGCTTTGCCGAGAAATGGGTTTCTGGGACGTTCTGCTTTTTAACATCGCGACCGTGCTAGGCCCGCGCTGGATTGCGGCGGCGGGGCACAACGGAACTTCTTCCGTCAGTTTGTGGGTGCTGGCCGCGCTCCTGTTTTTTGTGCCCATGGCCATGGTCATCAATGAATTGTCGTCACGCTTTCCGGAAGAGGGCGGGCTCTATGTTTGGGCCAAAGAAGCGTTCGGCGATTTTCACGGATTCCTTGCCGGATGGACCTATTGGATCTACACCATCTTTTACTTTCCGGGCTTGCTGCTGGCCAGTGCCTCGATGAGCGCGTACGTCTTGGGCGGAAAGGGTGCCGCACTCTCGCAGGACCGGACTTTCCTGCTCGGTGGATCGTTGGCACTGCTGGCCGTAGCGGTGGTGCTGAATCTGATCGGACTGAACATCGGCAAATGGCTGCAGAACGCGGGCGGCGTCGCGACCTATGTGCCATTGAGCATCCTGGCGGTGATCGGCGGCGTGCTGTGGCTGAAGCAGGGAGCGGTTACGCATTTCACCGTGGCCAACATGATGCCCAGATGGAACTGGGACACGGTGAATTTCTGGTCGCAGATCGCATTCGCATTCACGGGCTTGGAGCTGGTTTCCGCGATGAGCGGGGAGATACGCGAGCCGCGCAAAACTTTGCCGCGCGCCCTGTTCGCCGCCGCGGTACTGATCGCCGGAATGTATATCATCGGGACTTTTTCCTTGCTGGCGGTGGTGCCGGCGCAGGAGATTGATCCGAAAAGCGGCGTGTTTCACGCCATCACGGTGGGATCGAGTGCGTTGCAGATCGGATTTGTGGGGGTGCTGGCCGCGATGCTGGTGACGGTCGGCAATGCCGGCGGGGTGGGCAGCACGGTCGCCGGGATCGCGCGTGTGCCGTTTGTCGTCGGCATAGATCGCTATTTGCCGAAGGCGTTCGGAAAGATTCATCCGAAGTGGCGGACGCCGTACGTTTCGATCCTGGTGCAAGCGGCGCTTTCGGCTCTGGTTTTGCTTCTGAGCCAGATCAATGAAACGACACGCGGCGCCTATCAGACGGTGATCGACATCACCATCATTCTTTACTTCATCCCGTTTCTGTACATGTTCGCGGCGGCGATCAAGCTGGCCGGGCGGCCGGACCGTAAGAGCAACGAACACGCGGTTCTGATTCCAGGGGGTATGGCTGGCGTGTGGATCGCGTGCGCGCTGGCATTTTCGGTGACCCTGCTGTCCATCGTCGTTTCCATGCTGCCGCCGGGGGACACGGCGGACCGCGAAATCTTCCTGGCCAAGGTGGTGGGAACCACCTTGGTGACGGTCGCCGTCGGCCTGCTTCTCTACTGGCGCGGGGCGCGGGAGAAGCAGTCAAGCGGTTGAGAGCCTGCACCGCCGCGTTTTCTGCGCAAATTCATGCCAAGGAAAAGTCCACACCTAGAAGCCGTTACCGACCAGATCCGCAACGCGGAGCTCCGAGGGAGCAAAGGTCGACTGGCGCCGGCTCAAGTAGCGCTCAATGTATTTGCCGAGGATGTCGGCCTCGAGGTTCACGGCGTCGCCTGGCTGGCGGTCGGCGAGGTTCGTGTGCTCGAAGGTGTAGGGGATTACGGCGATGTCGACGGTCGAGGCGTGCTGCGAAGTCGACCAGCGGGCCACGGTGAGGCTGATGCCGTCGATTGTGATCGAACCCTTGGCCACGATGTAGGGAGCAACTTCGGAGGGGACCAGCACGGCGAAATTCCAAGAGTCGCCGTCCCTTGTGAGGTAGGCCACGCGGCCGGTTGCGTCCACGTGGCCGAGGACGAAGTGACCGCCAAACTCCTTGCCGGCGGTGAGCGGCTGTTCGAGATTGACTCGTGCGCCGGTCTTCAGTTCGCGGAATGTGGTCTTCGCGAGCGTCTCCGGAGAGAGGTCGGCAGAAAAGTGTTGCTGGTCGTGATGAACGACGGTGAGACAGCAGCCGTTGACGGCAACGCTGGCCGAAACGGCGAGCTGCGAAGCGAGCGTCGGCGCGTGAACGCTAAGTTTGCCGCCCGATGAAGAAGTCTCCAGGCGGGAGATGGTGCCGAGATGTTCGATGATGCCGGTGAACATGGATTCAGGTAACGATAGCCGATTTGCCGGGCGGAATGGTAGGCGGTGGACTTCACAAAGACATTCAAGGCAAAGACCCGGGGAAATGGCGCATCTAAGCGTTCAGGCCAGGGACGTTCGGGTGTGGAACCTTACTAAAATTTAGTAAGATTGCGGGCCGGAGAGCGGCGACTCTCGCCCGCGGCGACGTTTGGCTTTGGCGCCGCGTCTCGGACGTGTAGCCGACTGCGGGCTTCAGGCGCCAAGCCTTTCCCGGGCTGCGCCGGATGAAGCCCACCTCGCAAAGGGGAGAGCCAATGAGACGCCAAAGAATGCGGAAAGGACTACGCTTCCTTTTGGCAGGTATGCCGTTGCTGGCGGCTTGCTCGGCTGCGAACGGGCAGTCGCAGCCTACGTTTGTGGGAGTGCGGACGTTTTTGGGTGCGCCGTATGTGACGAATCTGGATGAACTGAAAGCGGACTTTGTGGTGTTGGGAGTGCCGTTTGACGAGGGCACGTGGGGACAGCCGGGCGAGCGCTACGGGCCGCGGGACCTGCGGGAGAGCTCGCAAGAATACAACCACGACCTGACGGAAGGCTTTTACTACCTTGACGGCGACCGCACGGTGCTGAAAGGGAAGCACTGGGCGGACGTGGGCGACGTGCTGATCTACCCAACCGTACCCGCCCAAACCGACAGTAAGATCACGGCGGCGGTGAAAAAGATTATCGAGCGGAAGGCGTTTCCCATCGTGTTGGGAGGGGATCACAGCATCACGTTTCCGGTGCTGCGCGCAGTGGACGGCGCTTTAGGGAAAGAAGTCACCCTGGTGCATTTCGATGCCCACCTGGATACTTGGAACGGCGAGCCGGGGAATCTGGATCACGCCTCGTGGGTGAACCGCGCGGCCCAGCTTCCGCACGTAAAGAAGATCATGCAGATCGGGATGCGCGGGCTGGCGAACGATCCGGAAGCGGTCGGGAATGCGCGCAAAGTCCACACCTCGATCCTGACGTCGGAGCAGATTCACGCGAAGGGAGTGGACTGGGCGCTGGCGCAAGTTCCCTCGAGCGAGAACATTTACATTTCGCTGGACGTGGACGTGATGGACCCGACGCTGGCTCCCGGAACGGGGACACTCGAGCCGGATGGATTGAGTTTTCGCGAACTGGATGAATTGCTGAAGGGAGTGGCGGCCAAGGGCCGGCTGGTGGGATTGGATGTCGTAGAGGTGAATCCTTATCGTGATCCGAGTGGGCGGACGGCGCAGACGGCGGTACGGCTCATGATTGATCTGCTGGGGGCGGCGTTTCGGTGAAGCGGCCGCAGCGGTGTTGAATCGACGAAGGATAGGGGGGAAGTGATTCGCGGATCGAGGCATGACTGATCGGGACCAAGAATTGGGGATGGACCGGAAGATCACGCGGCGAGATTTTCTGGACGGTGTCGCGATGGTGATTGGCGGCGCGGCCTGTCCATTCGCGATGGCGGGCGAAGGACTGCCGGACTATCCACCGGCGCTCACCGGGCTGCGCGGCGACCAGGAGCGGGTTTATGAGTTTGCGCATCGCTTGCGGGATGGAAAGGCTTGGCAGAGTTTTGCTGCGCCGGAAGACGAAAGGGATCGCTACGATCTGTTGGTTGTGGGCGCCGGAATCAGCGGGCTGTCCGCAGCCTATTTCTACCGAAAGCTGCGCTCGGACACCTCGCGGATTTTGATACTGGACGCCCATGACGATTTCGGGGGACACGCTCGGCGGGACGAGTTTGCCGTAGGTGGTCGGCTCGTACTGGCGAATGGGGGGACGCAGTCGCTCGAGAGTCCGGGCTCGTATAGCAAGGTCGCGAGTGGCTTGCTGGCGGAGCTGGGAATTGATCCGAAGAAGTTTTACGCCTGTTACGACGAGAAGCTATACCAGAACCTCAGCACGGCCTGCTTTTTTGACAAGGAGACCTTCGGAGCCGACAAGCTGGTTGCTGGAATGGGGAGAATGCCGTGGGCAGAGTTTCTGGCGAAAACACCGCTGGCCGATGCCGTGAAGAAAGACATCGCTCGGCTCTACGATGAAAAGACGGATTATCTGGCCGGGAGGACACGCGCGCAGAAAGTGGCGCTGCTCAAGTCGATCAGCTATGCGGAGTTTTTGACGAAATATTGCCAGGCCATGCCGGAATCGCTGCGGTTTTTTCAGAGATACCCGCACGACCTTTTCGCGGTGGGGATCGAGGCCATTTCGGCCTTTGCCTGTTACCAGAATCCCGACGACTACGAATCGTATCGGTATGCGGGATTCGAGGGGCTGGGATTGCCGCCGCTCGAAAAGGAGGAACCGTACATTTTTCATTTTCCGGACGGCAACGCGACGGTGGCGCGGCTGTTGGTTCGAAAACTGATTCCCGGGAGCGTGCCGGGAAACACCATGGAGGACGTAGTCACGGCAAAAGCGGACTATTCGCGGCTGGATCGAGAGGAAAACGCGGTGCGGATTCGGCTCGGCGCGACGGTAGTGAACGCCGAGCGCGGCGCAGGCGAAGTAAAGGTCGCGTATATGCGTGACGGAAGACTGCAGCGAGTGACGGCAAAGCATTGCGTGCTGGCGTGTTACCACACCATGGTGCCGTATTTGTGCCCCGAGCTGCCCACGGCGCAGAAGCAAGCGCTGAAGTATTGCGTGAAGGCGCCGTTCTTGTACACCCGCGTGGCCGTAGGAAATTGGCAGGCCTTTGCGAAATTGGGGATTCATCAGATTCAGGCGCCGGGGAGTTATTACTCGTATGTGGCGCTGGATTTTCCGGTGAACATTGGGGAGTACAAGTTTCCAAGCAAGTCCGGGGAGCCTGCGGCACTGTTTTTGTTGCGGACGCCGTGCAGCCCGGGCGCGCCGCGGCGCGATCAGTATCGCGCGGGGCGCTATGAGCTGTTGAGCACCAGCGCTCAGACCATCGAGCGCAACACGCGAGAGCAGTTGCAGCGGATGCTGGGCGAAGGCGGTTTCGACGCGGCAAGGGACATTCTGGCGATTACCGTGAATCGCTGGGCGCATGGATACGCTTATGAGTATGACTCCTACTCCGATCGCGATCTGCCCGCCGGGCCGCGGCCCAACCTGATGGGCCGGAAGCCGTTCGGGAACATCACCATTGCGAATTCGGATTCGGCGGCCCGGGCGTACACGGACGCGGCAATCGACGAGGCCTGGAGGGCTGTGCAGGAGTTGCGGGCTGGGAGTTAGCGGCAGAAAGAAAGCCCGGAGCGCCGAAGTGGAAGAAAAGTCCAAGCATCGAGGCAAGATGACGGTGACGGAAAAGAATTTCTGGTTGACGACGGTCGAGGCGCCGGTGATTTCGGCGCAGCCGCTGCCCGAGACGGTTGATGTGGCGGTGGTGGGTGCGGGCTTTACGGGACTGTCGGCCGCGCGCACGCTCGGGAAGGGCGGGGCGCGCGCCGCCGTGCTGGAAGCCGAGAACGTCGGATGGGGAGCCAGCTGTCGGAATGGCGGGATGGTGCTGACCGGGCTGAAGGTGGGAATCCCGGCCCTCATGAGGCGCTACGGATGCGAGGCGACCAGGCGAATGTATGCGGCATCGCTCGAGTCGATCGACTGCGTGGAGGAGGTCGTTCGCGAAGAGGTGATTCAATGCGATTTCGCGCGATGCGGGCATCTGGAGGTGGCATGCAAGGCGAGGCACTTCGAGGAATTCCGGCGGGGGGCGGAAACGATCGAGCGCGAGTTCGGGCGAAGGTTGAAGTTGGTAGAAAAGAAGGATCTGGCGAGCGAGATCGGGTCGGCGATCTACCACGGCGGGCTGGTGGATGAGGCGAGCGCGGGGCTGAATCCCGCACAGTATGTGGCCGGGCTCGGATGCGCGGCGGCCAGGGCGGGAGCGGAGATTCACGAGAGGACGCGGGTGACGGGATTGCAGCGCTCGTCGCGGGACGGTGCAGGCGGTTGGAAGTTGACCACTTCGCGTGGAGAGCTGTGGGCCAAGGACGTCTTGGTGGCAACGAGCGGGTACACCAGCGGAGTGACGCCGGCGCTGCAGCGGAAGATTGTCCCCATCGGATCCTTCATCATCGTAACCGACGTCTTGCGTAAGGAACTGGCAAGGGAACTGAGTCCGCGCGGTCGGATGATCTATGACTCCAAGAATTACTTGTACTACTACCGGCTGACGCCGGATCGACGGATGCTGTTCGGCGGACGGGCGGCGTTCTTTCCCGAGAATGAGAATACGGTGAGGGAGAGCGCTCGGATTTTGCGCGAAGGGATGGTTCGGGTGTATCCGCAACTGCGCGCCGTGAAAGTGGAGTTTGTCTGGGGAGGGACGCTGGATTTCGCGTTCGACATCATGCCGCACGCCGGCCGCATGGAGGGGATGTATTTCTCGCTGGGATACGCGGGGCACGGCGTGGCCATGGCGACGTTGCTCGGACGGAAGATGGCGGAAGCGATCTTGACCGGGCGGGATGAGAATCCGTTCGCGGGGCTCGAGTTTCCGGGAGCGCCGTTGGGGATGTACAACGGGAAGCCGTGGTTTCTGCCGCTAGCGGGAGCTTGGTACAAGTTCTTGGATTGGGTGAATTAGGTTCGGGCAAACACGGAAGGAACGGAGTAGCTCGTTCAGATGATCGATCCTCGGGCGTTACTGGAGCAGCTCAGCTTTGTTTTGCTTCCGCTATCCTTGCTATTGATTGTGCAGGACGAAGACCTAAAGGGCCATTCTGTTGCGTTTTGTTCAAGTCGCCCCGTATGATCTTCATACGGGGCTAGTGCAGATCGATTATCACCACCATCTCGACGTCTACGACGCCGCATTCGGGTTTCGGCTTGTACTTCCACTTGGAGACTGATTCGACCACTTTCTTGTTGATGTCCCTGACCCCACAACCGCGAACAAGCCTTACGTTTGACACGGTGCCGTCTTCGTTGATCTGAAACTTGACGAGCGGATGGCCTTTTAAGGACTCATTGGGGAGAACCGTGAATGGCCCGGTTGGGAGTGCAGCAGATTCCTGCCGATCACTTTTACATCCGGGAAGAATCTTCTTTTCCTGGGCTGTTTGCGCCGGGCAAACCGCTGCTCCTGCGAGCACCAGCGATATTAGTACCATCAGTCTCACAGAAGTTTAGACTCCACTGCTGGCGGATGGGTGTCTAGACTCTCAGCCGCTTGGCGTTCGAGGGCTCCATGCTGGTTACGCGTTCCGTAGGTCTTACCGGCTGCCTTCACTCAGGCAGGATTTGACTTGCCCCGCTAAGCGAAAGCGACGACGGGTTTTACATTGCTCCTGCACTCCCAAAGTGACCGCCCGGGAAGGCGCCGCTACAAAAACTAGAATTTACGGGAGTGATCCTTGGCCCAGCGTTCGACAACGACTTTTTTGTCGGTGTAGAACTCGATGGCGTCGCGGCCCTGGCCGTGCATGTCTCCGAAGAAACTGTCCTTCCATCCGCTGAACGGAAAATAAGCCATGGGCGCGGCCACTCCGATGTTGATACCGATGTTGCCCGCCGGCGCTTCGTAGCGAAAGCGGCGCGCTGCGGAGCCGCTCGATGTGAAGAGCGAAGCCTGGTTGCCAAAGGGATTTTTGGCAAGGAAGGACATGGCCTCATCGAGGTCGTTGGCGTGAACCAGGCTTAAGACCGGGCCGAAGATCTCGGTGTGGGCGAGTTCGCTTTCAACCGGAACGCCGTCGAGGACGGTGGGCTTGACGAAGTTGCCCGATTCATGGCCGGGGATTTTGGTGTTCCGGCCGTCGACCAGAACTTTGGCGCCCGCTCTTTCACCTTCGCCGATCAACGTTTCGATACGGGATTTGCTTTGCGGCGTGATGACGGGACCCATCTGGACACCGGCCTCGAGGCCGTTGCCGACGCGAAGTTTCGAAGCGGAGTCGGCTATGGCTTCGCGGAAGGTTTTTTGCGCGTCGCCGATAGCGACGGCAACGGAAACGGCGAGACAACGCTGACCGGCACAGCCGAAAGCGCTGTCGCTGATGATGCTGGTGGCCATGGACATGTCGGCGTCGGGAACAACGATGACCGGATTTTTCGCGCCGCCCTGGCATTGCGCGCGCTTGCCGCTGGCAGCGGCACGGGCATAGATGTACTTGGCCACCGGGGTGGAGCCGACGAAGCTGACGGCGCGGACCTTCGGGTGATCGAGCAGCGTATCGACGGCGGTTTTGCCGCCGTTGACAAGATTGATGACGCCTTTGGGCAAGCCGATGTGCTGGAGGAGTTCGAAGGTCCGCTTCATGGTAAGAGGAACACGCTCACTGGGCTTGAGGACCATGGTATTGCCGGTAGAAATGGCATAAGGCAGAAACCAGAAGGGAATCATCGCCGGGAAATTGAACGCGGTGATGGCGGCCACGACGCCGAGCGGCTGGCGAATCATGATCTCATCGATGCCGCGAGCGACATCTTCGAGGTTGTAGCCCTGCATCATCGTGGGAATGCCGCAGGCGACTTCGACGTTCTCGATGGCGCGGCGGAGTTCGGCCTTGGCCTCGGAGAGCGTTTTGCCGTTTTCGATGGTGATAAGGCGGGCGAGTTCGTCGAGGTGCTCTTCTAGCAGCATCTTGAGCTTGAAGAGCGGCTGGATGCGGTCTTCGGGAGGCGTGCGCCGCCATTCAGGGAAAGCAGCAGCGGCGGCTTCGACGGCGGCGTTGACCTCGGCAGCGTCCGCGAGAGGAACTTTGCCGAGCGGAGCGTGAGTGGCGGGATTGAAGAGGTCCTGCCATTCGGTGGATTGGGAGTTGACCCATTCGCCGGCGATGAAGTGGGGGACGCGAATTTCGGAGACGGCGGTTGCGCACATGGCGAGATACCTCGGTGATCGCGAAGAGTTGGTGATTCAGGATAGCACGCCGGCGGCAGCGGAGTCGTCGCGCCCGGCAAGCGGGTCGTCACCGGTTTTGCTCTAGGAGTCGAAGTGATTGCGCAACAGCAAGTCGGCCGCGAAATCGGGGCCAAAGGGGCGATAGGACGTCCGCCTTGGATGAAGGACTGCCCGGGCGTTGCCGAGGCTGAAAGGGACTTTGCTGTGGCCGGCTATCTTGGGAGCGTAAAAAAGGAAAAGGCGATCGACCAGGTTGGCCGAAAGGGCGGCGCCGTTCAGACGGGGGCCGGCCTCAAGGAGGACTTGAAGGATTTCGCGGTGGCCGAGTTCCTCGAGAGCGGATTCAAGGTCGAGCCTTGCGTGCCGGCGCGGGATGCGAAGAAGCTCGACGCCGGCGTTCTGCAGCTTGCGGGCCTTGGGCGACTTGATGGGGGCTGAAGTGAGGACCAGCAGGTCGTCATCGGCACTCTTGACGATGCGCGCCTTAGGAGAAAGCCGGAGCTGCGAGTCGAGAATCACGCGGAGCAGCTTGCGGCGGCGCGGAAGGCCGCTGCGGTCGGTCAGCAAAGGGTTGTCGGAGAGTACGGTGCCGATGCCGGTGAGCAATGCGTCCGAGGCGTGGCGCATCCGCTGAACCTCGGCGCGGGATTCCTCGGAACTGATCCACTGACGATTCCTATTTTTGTTGGTGGCGGAACGAGCCAGCTGGCCGTCGAGAGTGAGTGCGGACTTTAAGGTGATGAACGGCCGGCCGGTGCGAATCCAACAGGCGAAACCTTGATTGAGATTCTGCGCTTCGGATTCACAAGCGCCGGCCTCGACGGTGATGTCGGCGGAACGGAGCGCTTCGAGACCGCCGCCGGAAACCTTGGGGTTGGGATCGCGAGTGGCGGCGACGACGCGTGCGATGCCTGCTTCAAGGAGCGCTTGGGTGCAGGGGCCGGTGCGGCCGGTGTGGTTGCAGGGTTCGAGGGTGACGTAGGCGGTTGCGCCGCCAGCTTTTTCGCCGGCGGTTTTCAGAGCGACCACTTCGGCGTGATCGCGGCAGTCGAATTGATGGAAGCCCTCTCCCACGATTTGCCCGCTGTTGACGATGACGCAGCCGACGGTGGGATTGGGGCTGGCGAGGCCGACACCTTTGCGCGCGAGCTCCAAGGCTCGCTGCATGAAGCGGATGTCGTGGTCGTTCATTCGCTAGTCGAAAAGAGAAGCGGCGTAGGTTTCGGCGTCGAAAGGAACCATGTCGTTGATCTGCTCGCCGGTACCGACAAAGCGGATGGGGAGGCCCAGTTCGCGCGAGATGGCGACGACGATGCCGCCTTTGGCGGTGCCGTCGAGTTTCGTGAGCACGATGCCGGTTACGCCGACGGCGCCGGTGAATTCGCGGGCCTGTGCGAGGCCGTTCTGTCCGGTGGTGGCGTCCATAACCAGAAGGACATCGTGTGGCGCGCCGGGGATGACTTTGGCGGCGGTGCGCTTCATCTTGTCGAGTTCGGCCATGAGGTTGGACTTGGTGTGCAGGCGGCCGGCGGTGTCAACGATGACGGCGTCGGCCTTGCGGGACTTTGCCGCGGCCATGGCGTCGTAAACGACGGCGGCGGGATCGGCACCGGATTTCTGCTTAATGACCTCTACGCCGTTGCGCCTGGCCCAGATTTCTAGCTGTTCGATGGCGGCCGCACGGAAGGTGTCGGCGGCGCAGAGCACCACGTTGAGATTTTGCTGGCGGAGCCGGTTGGCAAGTTTGCCGATGCTGGTGGTTTTGCCCACGCCATTGACGCCGACGATGAAAATGACGCGAGGATCCTGGTTCGAATTGTCCTTGGCAGACGCGAGTTCACCGGATCTGCCGTTTGGCGATTGCAGGATGCGCATGATGTGCGACTTGATTTCGTTTTTGAGCTGGGCCGTGTCGGACAGCGCCTGGCGGTCCAGCTGATGCTTCACGGAATCCAGGATTTCGCGGGTGGTTTTTACGCCCAGGTCGGCTGAGAGCAGTGCGCCTTCCAGGTGTTTGAGGGCCGCAGGATCGATCTGCTTCTCGCCGAGGAAGATATTGTCGACGGTTTCCGACAGCGCCGTCTTGGTCTTGGAAACGGAGGTTTTCAGGCGCTCCAGCAGCGTCGGTTCGGGTTTGCCGAAAAGCGAGATCATTGCTTTAAAAGTGTAGCAGATCGACCAAACGGCAATCCCGGCCGCTTCCGCGACGACCTCCCGGAAGAGAGGTTCCCGGCCCTGCGGGCTCGGCGGGGGATGACAACGTACATTGCTGCCGGGTGAATACTCAGACTTGAACTTCCACGGCGGAGAGGCGGAGTTTGCCGGTGGTGACGGCGGACTCCAGGGCGCTTACCACGATGGCGTCAAACTTGGAGCCGCTGAGCGACTGGATGCGCTTGAAGGCGTAGTCGAGGTCCATCGCGTTTTGATAAGGACGGTTGGTGGTGATGGCGTCAAGGGTGTCGGCGACGCCGATGATGCGGGCCATGAGCGGAATTTGCGGTGCGGTGAGGCCGTAGGGATACCCGTGGCCGTCCATGTGCTCGTGGTGAAGTTCGATGCCGGGCAGCATTTCTTTCAGCTGCGAAACGGGACGCATGATGTTGGCGCCCTTGACCGTGTGTTGCTTCATCAATTCGAACTCTTCGCTGGTCAGGGCGCCGGGTTTTTTCAGAACGCGGTCGTCCACGCCTATTTTGCCGACGTCGTGAAGCAGTGCGGCAATGCGCAATTTGTCGAGCTCTTCTTCAGAAAGGCCGAGCTCGCGGCCGATCAACGTGGAATATTTCGCGACGCGGCCGGAGTGGCCTCGGGTGTAAGGATCCTTTTCATCGATTGCCGCGGCCAGCATGCGGATGGAGCCGAGGAAGAGCTCACGATTGGCTTCGGCGGCTTCCTTCAGCTTCTCGATGTACTCTTCGATGTCGCCGGCCATTTTGTTGAAGTTGCCGGCGAGCTCCGTGATTTCCTGAGCGCCGCGCACGGCGGTTCGCTGGTGAAACTCACCGCGGCTGATGGCGCGCGTGGAGCCGGCCAGGCCGCGAATGGGTTCGCTGATGCCGACCGCGAACAGATAGCCGACCAGAATGGCCACCAGCACGACCAGGCTGACAAAGGTGAGAGCCTGGCGATTGAGTTCGGTGACGCCGGCATCGGTTCGCGCCTGCGCCAAGCTGCGTTGCGCGATAACCGCCCAATTCACCTCCGGGAACGTCGTGTAGGTCCCGATCATCTCGACCGAGCGTTTGTGCTCGCTCTCCGTGAAACGCATGGTTTCGGTGTTGCGAAGCTCCTGCGGCAAGGCCTTGACGCGCGAGACCACGGTCGAATTGGCGCTGACATCTTCACCGGGTGTGAAGCGTCCGGTGTCGGGGTGAGCGACGATGTGACCCTGATGGTCCACCACAAAAACGCTGCGGCCGCGCACGCTCGAGTCCTTCAGGCGGTTCAAGATCGGGTCCAGGGAAACCACCGCCGCGATCATGCCGGTGAACTGCTGATCCACGTTGAGCGGAATGGCGATGACGAAGGCCGGCTGGTTGTCGGGCTCAATGGCCAGAGGATCGCTGCGGAATTTTACCGACCCCAGCTGCGGCGACTGCATACAGGTCACAAAGGCGCGCTGCAGGGCCTTGCTTACAAATGGATCCTTTTCCGCGCGGAAATTGCCCTGAGAAGCGCTGGTGCCCTTACCGGATTTGCCGACTGCGGTCATGTAGAGGAACGTGGTGCGGTTGCTTTCGACAAAATTTTCCAGAAGCCGCGTGACCTTAGGCTCGGCGCTGGGGTCTTCGACGTCCTGAATCAGACCGGTCAGCACAAGAATCTGACGCTCGCTGATCAATTGCTGGGTGACGTTTGCATCAAACTGCTGCAGTTCCTGGGCTAGGGATCGCGTGAGCTCGGACTGCTGCATCCGTTCGTTATCGGACAGCTTGTCCTGACTGAGTTTCAGCACCTGCAGGTGATAAAGAAGCAGCGGAGGCGCGCTCACCAGCAGCATGGCGCCCAGAACCAGCCAAAGAATCCGCACGCGTCCTATGGGCACGCGGTCCAGGAGCGCGTTGAAGTTGAGGAGCATAGTCCAGCTGGTATTTTAGGAAAAGCGCCCGTGGACCGACCTGACCCTTCCGCAGAAAGTGCCGATCGAACATTGATTCTTGCGTACCCGTCCGTTGGTACAGGTAAACCTTCAGAGTTTTTTGATGATCGGCGAGCCGCAGAGCTATTCGCGCTTTGCCGGGCGCTCCATCACGGCCCGGATGGCGTCCCCTGGGGGCTTGTTCTCGTTTAGGATGGCGTGCACCTGCTCGGTAATGGGAATTTCAACCTGGTTTTCGGCCGCCAAGTCCATGAGCGCAGAAGCGGTTTGCACACCTTCGGCGACCATCTTCATTTCCGCGAGAATCTCCTGAAGCGGGCGGCCTTTGCCGAGTTCGATGCCCACGTGGCGATTGCGGCTCAGGGCGCCGGTACAGGTGAGGACCAGATCTCCCAGCCCCGCTAGCCCGCTCAAGGTGTCGGGCTTCGCACCTAGTTTTCCGGCCAGGCGGGACATTTCCGCGAGGCCGCGGGTGATCAGCGCCGCGAGCGAGTTCGCGCCGAGCCCAAGTCCACTGCATACGCCCGCAGCGATGGCGATGACATTCTTCATGGCGCCCGCTAACTCCACGCCGATTACGTCGCTATTGGTGTACGGGCGAAAGTTGGGGCCTGCGAACTCGGCTTGTGCCTCGGCGGCGGAATCGGTGTAGTGGCGGCCTGCGACGCGGGCCAGCTCGAGAACCGCGCGCCCGGCGACTACAACCGCGGTCGGCTCGCCGCGGGCGACTTCGGCTGCGAATGAAGGACCGGACAACACCGCCGTCCGCAAAGCGGCGTCTTCGCCGAGTACATCCAGGATCACCTGGCTCATGCGTGCGTGAGTGCCGGGCTCCAGGCCCTTGGTCGCGCTGACCAAGGTTCGGTCCGCCTGCCAAAAGGGGTGCGCAGCGCTATAAACTTTGCGCGCAAAAGCCGATGGCATGGCCCCGACGACGATGTCCGCGCCGTCGAGCACTTCGCCGAGTCCGGCGGCGATCTCAATGTGCTCGGCCAGCTTGTGGCCCGGGAGATAAGTCGAGTTCACCCGTTCGCGGCGCAGAAATTCGGCAAGCTCGGGATCGTGGGCCCAGAGCGAAATGCGGTGCGGCTGGCGGCTGCGCGTAAGCACGATGGCCAGCGCCGTGCCCCAGCTGCCTGCGCCAAGGATGGCGATTTTCTTCAAACCGGATCCTGCTTCCTCAGAGAGAACTTCGGCTCCTCGCCCCTAGCCAAGCGTGCGACGTTGCCGCGGTGTTGATAGATGACCAGCGCGGCAATGGCCAGCGACGTGATGGTGACGCTTGGCGGGGGCGCGAAGTGCGGCGCCCACAGCAGATAGACGAGCAGCGGAATGACTGCAGCAGCGGCTATGGAGCCCAGCGAAACATAGCGCCAGAAACCGACGACGAGCAAGAAAAGGATCACCGCCCCCAGCATGGCCGCCGGGCAGAGAGCAAGAAAAACGCCGGCAGCCGTGGCCACTCCCTTTCCGCCGCGCAAACGCAACCAAACGGGAAAGCAGTGTCCCAGCAGTGCGAACAAACCGGCGAGGACCATGCCGAGCGCCTGGCCATGAAGAAACCGCATAGCAAGCCAAACCGCGAGCCAGCCCTTCAACGCATCGAGGAGCAAGGTCAATAGACCGGGGACGGGGCCGGCCACGCGCGCGACGTTGGTAGCGCCGATGTTGCCGCTGCCGGCTCGGCGGACGTCGCCTGCGCCAACGATCTTGGCCATGACCATGCCGAAGGGAATAGAGCCAAGGAGGTAGGACGCTGCGAAGACCAAAATCAGATTTGGCGTGAGATTCACTGGGACCTTCCCTCGGCTGTGAATGGAAACGAGTGCAGCGTAGTGTACTCTGCACCGGTGGATTTCGTTTTGCTTTCCATCAGGTGGAATTCCGTGGCGATCTGCCCTCCGAAGAGGCGGTCTCTCGAATTCGCGACGAGCGCGCGCAAGGGTCCCGACAATCGCGGCTCCTTCAAGCGCGCCAGCGTGAGATGCGGCAGAAAAGGACGCGTTTCGCGCGCAACGCCGCATGGCGCCAGTGCTTCATCGATTTGAGCGGCCAGCGAGGCTAATTCCGGAGCCTCGATTCCTGCCCAGACGACGGCCGGCCGGCGATGGTTCGGGAAAAATCCAATCCCGCGAATCTCGAGAGCCATTTGCGGGCGGGGGGCGACTTTCCCGAGCGCCTTCTCGACATCCGCGAGCCGCTCGTCGGCGAGTTGACCGATGAATTTCAAAGTGACGTGCAGGTTTTCTGGATTGGCCCAGCGCGGCTTGGCGTCCGCCCGCCGGAGTTCGCCAACAAAGCGTGCGAGCCGCTCGCTCAGCTGCGAAGAAATCGGGAGCGCCACGAACAGCCGCATGTCTCAGCTGCGAACGGGCGGTGCCTGGCCGTTGTAGAGGAAATGAAGGCGAACCATGTCGAGCGCGGCCTGGGAAGCCTGCATACGAACCATGTCGCGATCCCCGATGAAGCGGACCGCACGCTCGTGCACGCCAGCAGGTCCCGCGACGGCGAGGTGAACGGTGCCGACAGGCTTTTCCTCCGTGCCGCCGCCCGGGCCCGCAATTCCCGTGATGCCCACTCCCAGGGTGCTGCCGGCTCTGCCGCGAATACCTTGCGCGAGCGCCACCGCCACTTCGGAGCTGACCGCGCCCTTGGTGGCGATCAACTCGGCGGGAACGTCGGCCCATGCCGATTTCAGCTCGTTGCTGTAGCAAACCACACTGCCGAGAAAGTAGGCCGAGCTGCCGGCGATGTTCGTGAGGCGTTCAGCGAGCAAGCCGCCGGTACAACTCTCCGCCGCCGCGATGGTGGCGTGGTGCTGCAGCAGCTCGTGCGCCACGACGGCCTCCAGGGGAGAACCGTCGCGTGAAAAGATGCGCTCGGCCAGGGCGATGTCGAGAGCCTGCTGCAGGTCGGCCAACATTCTTAGAGCGTGGTCGGGGTCGGCGCTCCACATGCGGAGATGAATCTGCACCTCGCCGGGCGAAGCGAGAACGGTTGTTTGCACTTCCGGATAGCGGGTGTAAATGGGGCCGGCCAGCGAGTCCACATGAGACTCGCCGAGGCCAGTGATGCGCAGCTCGCGATGAAACATTCTGCCGGCGGGGGCTCGCCGCGTGAGTCGCGGCAGAACCTGCTCGTGGAAAAGCGGTTTCAGCTCGCGCGGCGGGCCGGGCAGGAGCGCGATGACCTGATCGCCCTTCTCTAGCCACAGCCCCGGCGCCGTACCGCGAGGGTTGGCAAGGAGTTCGGCGCCCTCGGGAACCATCGCCTGGCGCAGATTGTTTTCGGTCATGGGCCGGCCAAAGGAGCGGAAGCGAGCTTCGATCGAGCGCACCACGTCGTCGTTCCGCGCCAGCCGGCGGCCGAGCAGTTCGGCTACCGTTTCGCGCGTCAGGTCGTCTTCGGTGGGTCCGAGGCCGCCCGAGGAGATGATGATGGGCACGCGATTCAAAGCGTCGCGAAAGGCTTCCATCATCAAGGCGCGCTCGTCGCCCACGATGGTCTTGCGCACAATCTCGATGCCGATCTTGTTCAGTTCGGCCGTGAGAAACAGAGAATTGGTGTCCTGGCGATCTGGCGTGAGCAGTTCGGAGCCGACCGCGATGATTTCCGCTTTCATCGAATTTAGTTTTACTTGAGCCGCAAAGGTTGCGCAAGCGCCAGCGGTTTCATTCCGAGCAAGCCATGCCAGCCATTTGGCTCGAGGAGCCGCCCCGAGCGGATTATCCAAACAGAGGTGCGCCGCGCACATCCCAATCGAGAGTGAAAATCGCGTTGGAGGTCGCGACCATCGCGCGGCCCGAAGGAAGCAGCGCCATGCCTACGATGGCCCCGCCGCTCAGGACCAGCTCGGCGCGGCCCAACTGCGTGATGCGGACGATGCCGCGGCGTCCGCCGAGCGAGGCCGCGACGTAGAGATTGCCGTCGCGGTCAAACGCGATGCCCTGCGGGCGCCCAAGCCCGCGGAAAAACGTCGTGACTTCACCGCCCTGTGAGATGCGGTAAACGCGGTCGAAGCTCGAGGTGGTCGGCCCCGTCGCGTAAAGCTCGCCTGTCGGATGAAAGGCGAGATGGTAGGCGGCGACAGACGGCTCCAGCGTGGCAAAGACAAAAATTTCCCGCGCCGGGCTGATTTTGAAAATGGTCCCGCTGCGATCGCCGACGTAGAGATTTTGCTCGCGATCGAATGCCAGCCCGGTCGCCACGCCCATACCCTCGATCCACTTTTCAACGCGGCCATCGGGCGCAACGCGATGGATGGTGCCGTCGTTTCTGCAGGAAACAAAAAGGCTCCCCGCGTGGTCGAGTGCGAGGCCGCTCGGATTCGTCAGCGAGGTGACAAACGGCTTGACGCTGAAATTTGCGGTGATTTTGTAAAGCGAGACGGGAACCCGTTGGCCGCGGGGCCCGCTGAAGGTGACGTAGGTGTTGCCCTCGGTGTCGACGGCCGGATTCGCGACCGGGTGAAGATTGTCGGCGATCTGCAGACCGACAGCCACCGGGAAGGGCTGGCTCTCCTGGCTACCGGAGCTGACACGAACTGCGCCGCCGCTGGCGGCTTCAGGAACGCGTACGACCAGACGCTGCGGGCCGGAGAGCGCGACGCTGGCCTCCGCTTCTCCGAAGCGCACCAAGGGGCGGGAGAAGCTGCGGCTTACAAAACCGCTGCCGCGAATCTCCATCTCGCCGCCGGGGATGGCCGCTTGGGGCGAAACGCCTTCAATGCGGGGAATGCCGTTTTTTTCCGAAGAGCCCAAACCGAATTTCATGACGGACCAACGTGAAACGAGAACAGTCCAAAGTGTAACGCGACCTTCAGCAGAATGGCAGCGTATACGCCGGCCAGCCAGTCGTCGGCCATGACTCCCCAGCCGCCGGGAAGTTTCTCCAGGTTGCGGATGGGGTAGGGCTTCCAGATGTCGAACAACCGGAATAGCACGAAGCCGGCCAGGAGGTATTTCCAGTTCAGCATGCTCAACGCGGAAAAAATGGCATAACTGGAAAAGTCCATGCGGGTGGCGAGATCCGGCACGGCGATGGGAATGAGCGGCAGGAGCAAAGTGATGTGCTGGCCGGCCACTTCATCAATCACGATGTGTTGCGGGTCGTGGACGCCCGCATAGGCGGCGGCCCGGCCGGCGCTCCACACGCCTACCAGCGAAAGGAAAAGCACCAGCACGATCGCGGATACAACCGGCAGGACCAGCGCGGCGCTGTGAATTTCCGCCCCCGGCACGAGAAAGTTATGATCCATCAATGTGGACTCGGCAAGGCGCCGCGTGGAGAGCAGGTCGCGCAGGCTGTGCGGGCGGAGGAAAAACAGCGCGGTCGCCATCGCGGTGAGAATTCCCACCAGCGAGCCGAACGTTCCCGGGGCTTTGGGCAGGTAACCGACGCCGCAGGCGGTGGCGATGGCCAGGGCAAAGCTTGGTTTTTGCGGAGCGGCGTCAGTGGATGGTTTCATTTTTGTTCTTGTGCGCGGCTTGCGTGCTGCGCTCGGCTTCGGCCAGTTCCTCCTCGTCAAAGATAGGATCGCTGACAACGTACTTTTCGCTGGCCCACGCACCCAGGTCGAGCAGGCGACAGCGCTCGCTGCAGAAAGGGAAGTCCTGGTCGGTTTCGGAGTCGACGGGGCGCCTGCAAATGGAGCAGCGATGCTTCATGGCGCAAGCTTATCCCAAAACGCGCAGTGGCGCTCCAGTGGCGATGCGGTAGAGGGTTTCGCGAGTCGGTTGCGGACTCGCGACGGGACGTTTGGCCGGACGGGACAGAATTTCGACCACTTTCCCGATTAAGTCATAGGTGTCGGTGCGGGTGATTCTAACGCGAACCGCGTCGCCCGTGTCGGCAAGGCGGCCGTCCGAGAGCTCAATATCGGTGAGGTACAACTTGCCGTCGATTTCGGGCGCCATGCCTTGCAAGCGCGCTTCCCACACCAGGGGATTGTCCGGCGATGGACCCTCGAGCAGGGCAGTCTCCGTGCGGCCTTTCCATGTGCGCAGCCGTTGGCGCGAAATCTTCTTCTGAAGCGCCATCAGGCGGTTGCGGCGGTCGGTCGCGACATGCGGTTCGACTTTTCCATCGAGCGCGAGGCTTCCCGCGTGATCCACGTCGGAATATTCAAATACCCCGAGCCAATCGAACTGGCCGGCTCGGACGAAGTCGCACAGTTCGGCGAAGTCGTCTTCGGTTTCGCCGGGGAAGCCCACGATAAAAGACGTGCGCAAGGTCACCCCGGGGACGGTGGCGCGGATGCGTTCAAGGAGTTTCAGAAAAGCATCGCCGTGCGAACCACGCTTCATGCGGGCCAGCACATTGCGGCTGGCGTGCTGTAGCGGCATGTCCAGGTACTTGGCGAGGCGAGGGTGCGCCGCCAGCGTGTCCAGCAATTTTTGCGTCACGCGGTTGGGATAAGCGTAAAGGAAGCGGACCCAGAGCAGTTCCTCGATGGCGCTAAGGCCTTCCAGCAGCTGCGCCAAACCGTCGCGCAGGCCCAGATCCTCGCCGTAGGAAGTGGTGTCCTGCCCGATCAGGGTGATTTCGCGGGTGCCGTTGGCAGCCAGGTTTTCCGCTTCGCGAACCACGGATTCATAACGGCGGCTGCGGAACTGGCCGCGAAGCTGAGGAATGATGCAGAAAGTGCAGGGGTGGTCGCAGCCTTCCGCAATTTTTATGTACGCGGCGTGCTGGGGCGTGGTGAGAACGCGCGGCGTCAGGTCATGGTACAGAAACGCCGGCGACTTGGCGGGCAAAACGCGCAGGTCACCGTGAACAGCCTCCAGAATGCGCTCGACTTCGCCGGTACCGACGACGGCATCTACCTCCGGTATTTGCTCCAGAATCTGCTCGCGGTAACGTTCGACCAGGCAGCCGGCCACGATCAGCTTCCTGGCCGAACCGAATTTCTTGTGTTCCGCCATTTCCAGAATGGCGTCCACGGATTCTTTTTGCGCGGGTTCGATAAAGCTGCAGGTATTTACGACCAAGATGTCCGCTTCGTCCGCGCGCGGCGTCAGCTCATAGCCGTCGCGCGCCAGCACACCCATCATGACCTCGCTGTCTACGAGGTTCTTCGGGCAGCCCAGACTGACGAAACCTACCTTCGGCATGCGGGAAATTGCGCCTTCCTGCAATTCTCCATTGTAGCACGCGGCCTTCGCGGCCTGCGGCGCGGCGGAATCGATGGGAATCAGGTTTTTCCTTGGGCCGGGTGCGGATCTGGGCCTTAACGCGAGCGCAGTTCGGCGCGGATGACGCCCAGCAGCTGCTCGAGCCGCGGAATGTCGCCGGCCGCGCTGCCGAAGCGCGCTCGGGCGTACAGGCGCACAAATTCCTTCACGGTGGCGGCCAGTCCGGGCTTGCGGACGGAGTCTGCGAACTCGAACGCGGTTTGCGTATCCAGGCGGGTATAGCCGTGACGCCGCATGAGCCGCAGCAGCTCCTGATACAAACGTGACGCCATCATCAGGCGTACCGCATCCGACTTCTTGCCGCGAAAGGCCAGCGAGATCTTCAGTCGCTCCCAGAGCCGGCCTAGGCGGCCGTACCGCAACCCCAGCAGAAAACCGATCAGCAACAGCGGAACCGCCAATCCGAACGCCTGGTGTTTCAGCTGCCACTGGCTCAGCCGGTTTTTGAACTGCTGCTGTTTGACGCTAAACCATCGGGCCGACACTTCACGCCAGTTGCGCGAACGCATCTGCACGGTCTGCGCCAGCGCGGTCTGATGAGCGAAGTCGTAGCCGATCACCCAGTCATTCCAGGTCAGCTCCGCCCAGTCCGCGAATTGCGAAAGCCGCCTGAAAAAGCCGGCCGACTCCGCCGGAGCGGCGGGCGTCGGGTCAAACACCATCCACCCGTTGCCGGGGAAGTAGGCCTCCACCCAGCTGTGCGCGTCGCTGGCGCGCACGATGTAATCGCCGCCCAGCTCGTTGTACTCACCGGGCAAAAAGCCGTTCACTTCGCGGGCGGGAATTCCCAGCGTGCGCAGCATCACGGTCATCGCGGAGGCGAAGTACTCACAGTGTCCGGCGCGCGTTTCGAACAGGAAATGCGCCAGCGGATCCGGCCCCGGTTTCCCGGTCAAGTCGAGCGTGTAGGAGTACTTGGTCTTGAGGAAGCTTTCCAGCGAGGCCGCTTTGTCGTAGCGAGTAACGGCGCGCTCGGTTGCCGACCGGGCCAGTGCGGTAATTCGCGCATCCAGGCCGTCGGGGAGCTGCAGGTAGCGCTCGGCAACGTCGGCGGGATATTCGGCGCCCGCCGCCTCGAGACGCGCCCGATCGAGCGGCGCCAGTTGCGAAAGGCCGGTGTATCGGATGGCGACGTAGTTGTGAAACGGATTGGAAAGCGAACCGCTCGCGTCGCGATAGATGTACGTCCGCCGCCGACTGACGCCGCCGGCCTCGCCCGTAAAGTTTCCGCGCAATGCCAAGGCATTGCCGGGCACGAAGAGCGCATCGGTCGCCATCGGCTCCTGCAGCACTGTGAATTGCAGTATCTCCCCGCGAAGCTCTCCGGGCCTTGGCCGTTCGCGCAGCGGAATCCACCCATCGCCATTGGACTCCAATCTTTCCGGCTCGCGCTGCGGCGAACTCCAGCGCCGCCCGTCAAAATTGGCCAGAGCGTTGCCGCGCCAGCGCAGCGTCGGATAGTCGATCGCCTTTCCCGTCTCCACGCGCATCACGACGGCTTCGCTCTTCTTGATCTGCCCGATTTGTCCGAGTTCCACTTGATCCGTGAAGCCGCTCAGCAGGGAGGGATTGAAGCTGGTCTTTCCGAGATAGCCGGCGCTGATGCGGGGAAAGATGAAGAACAAAACCGTTCCGCTCAGTAAGGCTCCCAGCGCGACGCCGACCGCCGAAAGGCCGAGTGCGCGCGCCAGCCGTTGCTCATTGTCGCGCTGCACGTAGGTCGGCGGAAGCAAGGCGCCCGCCGCGCCGCGCCGTAGCTCCAGCCCGGTATAGGTGGCGATGGCGAACACGAGGAAGAAAAAGAACAGGAACAAGAACGCCGTGTCCACGGTGAGTACGGCCGAAGCCAGTACCGCAGCGAAGGCCAGCATCACCAGAAAATGCGCATCCCGATCGGTGCGCGCGCTATAAAGGCGCACCAGCAGAATGAACAACAGGAAATGCACGGCGCTGATCAGGGCGGCATAGAGCGGCGGATTCGGCGAGTTCACGGCCAGGCTGCGCGAGAGGAAAAACATATCTACGGGAAAGAACAGCAGGTAGCAAAGCACCAGGATCGTCGCGGTGCTGGACTTCAACTCTGGCTCATGCCCGTACCACCAGCGCCGCACGCGGTATAAAAGCGCCACCATGGCCACGAGAGAAGTGAAGATGTCGATCTTTCCCGTGCCGATCAGGGTGAGAATCGCCGTGAACAGCAGCAGAAACAGCGATACCCGGAAGAAACGCTCCGCCGGAAGTTGCGGTGAAACGGGAAGGGTAGAACTCGCGGCCATGGCTGAACTTCCATCCTAGCATCGCTGGCCAGCCCGTTGGCCGCGCGGGTCCAATCAATCAACCGCCGCTTCGGATCGAATCGGCTGCCACCACCGCCAGCGCCGCGCGCGCCACTTTCCGCGTGAGATTCGAGATCGGCTGCTCCAGGACGGCGTTCAGGGCGATCGTCTTGCTTCCGCCAGCCGGCGGCAACTTGCTCACCCGCACCAAGAAGGGCGAAACTTCGATTCGACGGTAGGTCACCGTATGCCGCACCGCCGACAAGGCTTCGAACACCACCTTGTCCCTGGTCATGTTCAGTTGCTTCGCGAACAGTTGCCGCAACGTCCGGATTCCGTCGCCATTGGCGAGAGCCGTAGGAAAGTGCCACAACTTCGCCACCAATGCCGGCACGTGATCGTCCGCCGGGCGTGGCTCTCTGGTGGCCGGAGGCCGAAGCAAAAGCGAATTTCCGCTCTGGTCCACCAGCACCGCCGCAGCCAGCCGGACCGCAACCTCGGCGCGCTTCCTGCGCTTCTCCGGCAGTTGCTCGGCAATTCCCTGCTTGCGTGCTTCGCAGAATTGCCGCACCGGACAGAGCAGGCACTGCGGCGGGCCGGGCGTACATAGCGTTGCGCCCAACTCCATCAAGGCCTGGTTCCAGTCGCCGGCCGCTTCGCCGTCCAGCAACTGGTCCGCGCGATCCTGCAGCGAGCGCCAGCGACCCGCTACGCGCAAATCGCCGCGCCGGGCGTCGAGCCGCGCCAGCACGCGCGCGACGTTTCCATCCAGCGCCGCCAGCCTCTCTCCGAACGCGATACTCAGAACGGCCGCCGCCGTGTACTCGCCGATTCCGGCCAATTCGAGGACTTCCGCCTTCTCGCGCGGGAATTCCCCGCCGTAGCTGGCCACGATCTGTCTCGCGGCTATCTGCAGATTCTGGGCTCGGCGGTAGTAGCCTAGCCCGGACCACATGCGCAGCACTTCCTCTTCCGGCGCCGCAGCCAGCTGGTGCACAGTCGGAAAACGCTGCAGAAATTTCCGGTAGTAAGGAATCACTGTGGCGACGCGCGTCTGCTGCAGCATGATCTCGGAAATCCAGATGCGATACGGATCGCGCGAGCGCCGCCACGGCAAGTCGCGCTGAGATTGCGCGAACCACGCCAGCAGCGCGGCCCTGAACTCTTTCGATTGGCTTTCTTTCACGCGCACCTAATGGCGGCCGCTAGGTCCCTCAAGCGACTCCAGGAAGACCACATAGGAAGAGTGCCACAGATCGGCCGCGATCGTCCCGCGCGGGCGGCTGGTCACGATCAGTTTGAAGAGATCCGGTGACGCCGCAAGCTCGCGCAGCAGCGAGCCTTCATCGGCCGGCTTTTCCGGTTCAGCGAGCGCAAGGTAGCGCAGGATCTCGAAAATACTCTCTTCCGCAGGTGCCAGCCGTGTGGCGATTCCCGCTCCGCGAAATTCCAGTTGTGCGTTGCGCTCGTAAAAATGCCAAGCCACTCCCGCGCAGAGATTTACCGCCCGTTCAAAACGTTCCACGGCTTTCTCCGCACTGCCGGCCGCGGTACCGCCCGAGTAAGGATCGAGCACCAGCAGCACACGGTGGTCGTCTTCGCGCGCAAACTCCCGCACCATGAGCGAACCCATGCGCGCCGAAGCCTTCCAGTGCACATGCCGTGCGCTGTCCGTGGGTATATACTCACGCAGTGCGTGCAAGTCCTGCCCGCGCCCTTTGCTGTGGCTTTCGATGCTGCCTTCGATGCCCGGGAACATGTCCATCAGTTCCGAGCTCGAATCCACGCACGGATAGACCAGAGCCTCAGACTTCAGCGTAAGGCGCCGCGTCTTCTGCAGGAATCCGAACGGAAAACGGGTCACGATGCGAAAAGAGTCCTGCACGTGCAGCCCGCGCCGCAGAAACGTTACCGGCACGCTTTGCTTTACCCGCTCCTGCCGCGGCAAGAACGGGAAGAATACCGGTTCCTCCAAAACCGTAGCCGCCGGACCGCCCTTCGCTACGGCCGCCTCCACGCGCAGGGCAAAGGAGGGAAACAACAGCTTTTCATTGTGAAGCTCCACATTCGCGCGTACCGTCTGGCCGGTGAAGATATGCTCCGGCAGTTCGATTCGCAGCTCCACCCCGGCCAACGATATGGAAGACAGAATCCCAGACATCAGGATCACCGAAATCAGGCAGGCCAAGATCAGAAACAGCAGATTATTACCGGTGTTCAGTGCCGCCAGCGCCACCAGCAATGTCGCGCCGATATACAGCCAGCCGGCGCGGCTGATTCTGTACTCCATGCGGTAGCCGAACCAGCGCAACGGTGTGCGCTTGGCCAGCGTCGGCACCATGGTTACGGCCACCCATCCCGCGATGGCCAGCGCAAACAAGGCCGAGCTTGCTGCCACTGCGATATTTCCCAACTCCGCTGCCGCGCCCGAATAGACCGCCAGCAGCAGCGCCACGGCCAAAGCCAGAAGGGAAAGAAAAAACGCGCGCACCCCGGGTGTCGCGGCCTTGGCCCAAAGTTGCGCGAGAAGGGAGCTAGAGGAACTCATGAAAGCCCGTGGCGGCGGCCCGCCTGCAGCAAGCAGGCTTGGTGCCGCTGCCTTTCGCCTACACCGGCACCCGCACCGACTCGACAATCTCGCGCAGCGCCGCTTCCGTGGTCTCCGACTTTCGCTGCAGTGAAGCGTGCCGTGCGCTGGCCACAACGCGATGCGCGAACACGGCCACGGCCAGCTGCTTGAAGTCATCCGGCACGCAGTAATCGCGCCCATCCAGAAATGCCCGCGCCTGCGCCGCGCGTTGCAGCATCAGCGTCCCGCGCGGGCTTACGCCAAGCGCCAGCTGATCCGAAGTGCGCGTGCGGTTCACAATGTCCAGTGCGTAGTCGTGCAGACTCGCATCCACCTTGACGTGGGTCACGGCTTCCTGCATGGCCAGCACTTCGTTGACATCGGCCACGGGCTCGAGCTTCTCGATCGGGTTGTCGAAAGCACGTCGCCGCAAGATTTCGCGTTCTGTCTCCGGCGACGGGTAGCCCATCTTGATGCGCATCAGGAAGCGGTCGAGCTGCGATTCGGGCAGCGGATAGGTTCCGTGATGTTCAATAGGATTCTGCGTCGCAATCACCAGGAACGGCTGGGGCAGAGGATAGGTCTTGCCGTCCACGGTGATCTGCGCTTCGTTCATCGCTTCCAGCAGCGCCGATTGTGTGCGCGGCGTGGTGCGGTTGATTTCATCGGCCAGCACGACGTTGGCGAACAAAGGCCCGGGGCGAAACTCAAACTCGTTCGAATTGGGCTGATACACGCTCACGCCCAGCACGTCGCTCGGCAGCAGGTCCGATGTGAACTGGACGCGCTGGAAACTGCAATGAAAGGACCTGGCGAGAGCCTGCGCCAGGGTCGTTTTCCCCACGCCCGGCACATCTTCGATCAGCAGGTGTCCGCGCGCCAGCAGCGTAATCAGCGCCAGTTGAATCGCTTCTTCTTTGCCGTAAATGGCTCGCGCAATGGAGCGCTGCAGCTGCGAAACCACTTGGGAGGTGGTGGTTGGCATTGGTTGAAAACCTCGGGCAATCCTGCTACAAATGAAGCACGGCTGAAAACCTGTTTGCGGCTGTTGCCGCGGCCACCTTCCGAGGCGGACGTCTGGTCAGAAGCAAACTGCGAACCGGCCACCCGTTTCGACGGGCGATTAGCTCAGTGGTTAGAGCGCTCGCCTCACACGCGAGAGGTCAAAGGTTCAAGTCCTTTATCGCCCACCATACCTTCGCCATTTTCCCACTTTAGCGGAAATTGATCTGGAGTAACCACTTATTGGTGCCCGGAGTTTCCAAGTCTAAGCATTTGCTCGAGCGCCGATCTGTTCCCGTTGATTGCCTTTATCGATTCCCGAGTATCGCCGGCACGTCTCGCGGCCGCTAGCAGGACGGCCACAATCTGCACAAGCTTATCTTCGTCGCGAACGTGATAGACGATCAGGTACGAGCCTACCGGCCAGAACAAGACCGCTCGCTCGGTGAGGTCGCCTCTTGAATGGCCTGATCGGGGCCACGCCACAAGGTGCTCAAACGCCGAAAAGAATTCTTCGACCATGCGGTCGGCTGCAGCGGGGCTGTCGGGGGATATAAATTTCTGAATATCTAACAGATCATCCACAGCTTCGGGCGAAAGCTCATAACGGTGCAATCGACGAGAATGCCAGACGATCTACCTGCCGCGCGCCGCGCGAATCCTTGATCGCGCATCCTCTGGAGTTATGCCCTTTCCGCTTTGAAGCTGATCCAGTCCGCGATCGATTTTCTGTCTGACGCTTTCCAATCGCCGCTGTTTCGCAGCCTCCTGGACTTCCAGCAGACGAAGGGCTTCTCGAATGACTTCGGAGGCGGAAGCATAGCGGCCGCTGCGCACCCGTTCGTCCACCCAATGTTCCAGTTCTGGCGTAAGAGACACATTCATGACGCCGCCGCTCCTTTAATATGTCCAAGATCAGCATAATTTGTCATCGCGGAAGGGGCTTGCAATCGTGTGAAGATTTACGGGGTGATACTAAAAGAGCTTCGATAGAGACGGTGAGCTTGGTAGCAACTGCGGATGGCTGAAGCGTCTGAGGAAAAGCCACGAGCCCAACGAATCTTCGTTCGAGAGTGAGTTTCCAAGCTTGAGCATCCGGCACTAGCGATGACTGCCTTGAGCGCCTCACCTGTTGTTGAGTATCGCCGCCATGTCTCGCGCGGCCAGCAGGACGGCGACACGCTGCTTGGCTTGGTCGAGGCCATCCTCCCACTCCTCGTTCTGTGTCCAAACGGTGGTTACTAGTTCCGCGCAGTACTACCGACGGCGTTTTGACTTCCTTGTTAAGTTAATCTCAGCAGCCAATCACGATGGCGTGGCTTTCGACCCTATCAGGCCGCGAATGGAGACACCATGACGAGTTCCGCTCCGCTTAACAGCATGAATGCCATCGGCCGCTGCCAGCTCTGTGGAAGCATGCGTCAGACCGCTAAAGTCAAATTCGAACGAAATATTGGAATGCTGGTTCTGCGCCAGACGCGCCGGCTCGAAGCGCAAATGTGCAAGACTTGTGTCGACAAACAGTTCTGGGACTTCCAGGCCAAGAATCTTCTCTTCGGTCCGTGGGGCATGATTTCTCTCATCCTCACTCCCGTTTATCTCGTCGCGAACACCGTCGCCTACACCTCCGCGAAGCGTGCCTTGAGCGGCGCGGTAGAATAAGCAGGTGGCGCCAGCCGTCCGGGCGCCTCCTGTCCATGAACATCCTCCGCACGCTTGAATTTCTGGCGCTAAGCATCTGGCTCGGCAGCGACGCTTTTCTCAGTTTCATCGTTGCGCCCCGCGCGTTTCTGGTGATCGCCAGCCGCGACCAGGCCGGGGCCCTGGTCGGCTATTCGCTCACCCGCATGCACTGGATGGGCGTTGTCAGCGGAGTATTGATTCTGCTTTTCCGGATCTTGCGAGCGCGCAGCGCGGCAAGCCTGGCTTCGCCCGCGAGTGTGTGCATCGTGCTGATGCTTCTCCTGACGGTCGTTTCGCAACTCGCCGTCAGCCCGAAGATGGCTGCTCTGCGCTCCAGGATGGGCTCGATCGAGGCTACGGCGGCCGCCAGCCCCCTGCTTGCCGAATTTTCTAGCTGGCACCGAGTTTCGGTCGGGCTAGAAAGCGGCGTTCTGCTGGCTGGCTTGCTGGCTTTAAATTGCTTCGTTCGCGAAAGCGCTCGCTAAAAAGCTGCATGCATTCTCGAGGCGGTGCGCGCAGCTGATTGCGGCTATGCTTTCCTGCGGCCGGCCTTTTTTAGTGCGACGACCTTCACGCGTTTGAACCTTACACGCAACTTCCGTCTTACTTTCACCCGCGGCTTTTTGATCTTATTCGTCGCAGCGTACCCTGCCTCTTCAAACGCGCGCCACATATACCACGAGGCCACGGTGCGATAAGGGCGCCACCGCTCACCAAACCTCTCTAGCTCCTTCGGCCGCGGCATGTGCTTTTTTCCGTACGCCACCGACCAGCCCTTCTGCACTCCCAAATCGTGGATCGGCAGCACGTCCGGCCGCGCCAGCCGGAAAATCAAGAACATCTCCACCGTCCACCGGCCGATACCGCGAACCGAATCGAGCCGCTCGATCAGCTCTTGGTCTGAAAGCTCGAGCGCTTCTTCATGGGTCGGCACAATTCCATCCATCGTCTTCTGCGCCAGATCGCGCAGTGCCAGGATTTTGGCACCAGACAGTCCGGCCTTGCGCAATTGTCGCTTGCTGAGCTTCAGCACCTGTTCGGGCGTCGGCACGCGGCGGTCGACAGCCGGCACCCGGTCAAGCTTCGTGCCCGCGAGCGTCCTGGCGCGGTTGGTGCTTGTCCCGCCGGCGCCTCCCGGTTCCGCGCGCTCATTGCGCGGCGAGTGGTCGCGGCCGGCGCCGCCCAAAGCCTTGACGCGTTCGAGAATGGTAGCCGCCGCTTTGCCGGATATCGATTGATAGACGATCGCTTCGAGCAGCGCTTCGTAAGGCGATTGCGTGTGGTCGATCTCCGGCTCGAACGGTGCCAGTTCTTCGATCAGCTTCGCCAAACGGGGATCGCCCGCCGACAAATGAGCCATGGCCGCCGCCAATTCAAATGGAAGTTTGCTAGTCAGCGTGTTCATGTTGGAGTGCGCTATGGCGGGCCCGGAGACTTTCTCGGGGAACTCCGGCGGCTTTGCCGCGTTCCCGGTGCTTTGGTCTTCATGGCAACCCTTTATTTTACCCGGGGCTTCGAGCCAGCCCAAAGAATCGCAATACGATAGCACTCGAGACGTTTGCCACCTAGAGACCTGTTCTCCTCGGCAAGCCGGCAAATGTGCCTGTGCTAAACTTTTCAGTTTATGCAAACAGGAATTATCGGACTGCCTAGCGTCGGCAAGACCACGCTCTTCCAGATCCTCACAAAAACCCACGTGGACACCTCCAAGGGCGGCCAGGACACCCGGGTCGGTGTGGCCAAGGTGCCCGAACCCCGCCTGGCAAGACTGGCCACGCTCTACCATCCGAAAAAGATCACCTACGCCACGGTCCGCTACGTGGATCTCGGGGGCATGCAGAAAGAGCGCATGCGCGAATCGCTGGCATCGCTTCGTGAAGTGGATTGCATCGCGCACGTCATCCGCGTTTTCGACGATCCGAGCGTCCCGCACTCGGAAGGCGCGATTGACCCGCTGCGCGACGCCACCAATCTCGATCTGGAGCTCATCCTTTCCGACCACGAACAGATCGCCAAACGTCTCGAACGCCTCGAAAAGGACCTCAAGAAAAAAGCCGACAAGCAGCTTGAACTGGAAAAAGCCGTTCTCGACAAATGCCGAGCGCATCTTGAAGCCGAAAAGCCGCTGCGCGAGCTGGCTCTTACCGCCGAAGAGCGCAAACCCATCGGCGGCTTTCTCTTCCTGTCGCAGCGACCGATGCTCTACGTCTTGAATCTTGGAGACGACGAGGCCGGCCGGCTCGAAGGCGCGGTCGAGCGCCACCGGCTCGGCGCGCTCGAAGGCCGCCCTAACACCGCGGTGGTGGCGGTCTGCGGCCGGCTCGAAGCGGAGCTGGCCGAGATGGACGACAAAGAAGCGGGCGAGCTTCTCGCCTCCTACGGCCTGAAAGAGCCGGGCCTTAACCGCCTCATCCACGCGACCTACGATCTGATGGGCCTGACGTCTTTTTTCACAGCCGGCGAACCCGAAGTGCGGGCCTGGACCATCCATAAAGGCACGAACGCCGTCAAAGCTGCCGGGGCCATTCACAGCGACATTGAAAAAGGCTTCATCCGCGCCGAAGTGGTCCGCTGGGACGACCTGCTCGCCGCCGGCAGCCTCGGCGCCGCGCGCGAAAAAGCTCAAGTGCGTCTCGAAGGCAAGGACTACGTCGTCCAGGAGGGCGATGTCATCCTGTTCCGGCACTCCGGCTAGTTGGGGTGGACGAATTTCGTCCATTCTTCGCGCTCGGTATACAATTCCGCGCAACTCATGAACGCCGCCGAACTGCTTCGCACCGTCCTCGCCGCCGTCCTAGGCCTTATCGCAGCCGCCGGCAACCTCCTCGGCGGCTATTTTGTAGTGCGCAGGGAGTGGCCGCGCCAATATCTCCAGTATTTCCTCGCTCTCGGTTCCGGCTACATGCTGGCGGTGGTGCTGGTCGAAATTCTGCCGGAGTCGGTGCGTCTTGCGGGACAAGACGCCTTTTTCTACCTGCTCATCGGCTTTTTCCTGATCCACTTGTTCGAACACACCATCGCCCCGCACTTTCACTTTGGCGAGGAAACCCATCACGAGGAGTTCGAACGCCGCCACGCCCGCAGCGCCGTGCTGCTTGGCCTCGGCATACACGCCTTTTTCGATGGGGTTGCGATCGCCGCCGGCCTTCTAATTTCGACTTGGCTCGGCGCCGTCGTTTTCATCGCCGTTTTCCTGCATAAGCTGCCCGAAGGGTTCACGGTCGCTTCGATGGTTTTAGCGAGCGGCCAGAGCCGGGGAAACGCCATACGGGCCGCCGCCACGCTCGGCGGTTCAACTCTTCTCGGTGTGGCCCTTACCAGCATCTTCGCGGGCCAACTGCGCTACGCTCTGCCCTTGGCGGGCGGCGTGACGCTCTACGTGGCTGGCACCGACCTGCTTCCGGAAGTCAACCGCGAACCGAACTGGCGCAAAGCCTTTCTGGTGTTCCTGGGTGTCGCTATCCTGCTGATTTTACGGAAGTTTCTGGGAGGTTGAGGGTGCCGAGCGCGGCGGGCAATTTCGCTGCATCAAAAATTCCGCTTCTAGCGTTAAAGTAGCGCCAGGAGCTGCCCGTAAGCCGTACTATGCGGACGGTTTAGCCGCGCGAGATTTCTTAAACGCTGGCTAAATCACGCCCGCAACTTTATGAGTTTCCTTGTGTTAGATACGGTGTGGTCGCAATGACCAGGTCGGACGTCCAACTGATGCTGGACGTGAAGGCGGGCGACGAACAGTCATTCGGCCTTCTCTTGCAGCGCTATCGGACTCCGCTGGTCAATTTCCTGTACCGGATGGTTCGGAGCCGGGAACAGGCGGAAGATCTGGCCCAGGAAGTTTTCATTCGCGTATACCGCGCGCGAGAGGAGTATGTCCCCAGCGCGAAGTTCACCACCTGGCTCTTCCGGATTGCCACTAATCTGGCGCTCAATTCGCTGCGCGATCACCGGCATGAGAAGTTGCAAATTTCGATGGATGCACCGGTGACCGCAGACGCCGAAGAGGGGGATGAAAAGCCCTTTGAGGTTGCCGACAAGCACCCGACCATCGAGCAGGAACTGCTCGAGGAGGATCGCAGGAAGATGATCCGCCATGCCATAGAAAAGCTGCCCGAGAAGCAGCGCGCCGCGGTCCTGCTGCACAAGTATCAGGAGCTGGATTACTCGGAGATCGCCAAGATTCTGAGCTGTTCGGAAAGCGCATTGAAGTCGTTGTTGTTCCGCGCCTACGAGGCGCTGCGGGTGGAGCTGGCGCCGCTGGTTGCGCGACAGGGAACGAAGTAGCCGGGGTCAGGGAAGAATTGCTAGTTGCAGATTTCGGGCGGGTGATGGAAAGAGGTAGTCATGAGTTGTGAACGAATGGAAAGCCGGATTCTGGCGTACATGGACGGGCGGCTCGGCGCAAGCGAGCGCGCCGAGGTGCAGCGGCATCTCGACGCGTGCGCCGTGTGCCGGGTGCGCGCCAGCGAATTCAGCTCGGTGAACGATCTGCTTGACGAGCTTCCGATGATTGAGCCCTCGCCGGCTTTCGATGTGCGCGTTCGCGCGCGCATCGCGGCCGAGCCGGTACGGCAAAGCTGGTGGGCCCTGTTGTGGGCCACGCTGCGTCCTTCGCCGCGCATCGCTCTTGCGTCTTCGCTGCTGCTGCTGGCCACCATCTTTGTGGTCTATCGTGTCGACACGCCGCCGGTTAATGTGAACGCGGACGATCCGACGACCGGGATCATGAATGACCTCACGGTGATGGAAGATCACGACACGCTGTCGAACTTTGAGCCGCTGAAGGCACTGCCGCCGCCGGTGGATAGCAACGGCGCCGACGACGATCAGCAGGACATGTAACCGGGCAGGCGGAAGAAGAGTTGATGAACAAGCGGTTCCAATCCGGGATGCTCTGGGCGGTGCTCGCGTTCGCGCTCTCGGCCGGAGTTTTGTCTGCGCAGAGCGGGCAGGATCGGCCGCCGCAACGCCAGCAGGCTCCACCGCCCAAAGCGAATGCCGGCGGCAATCGCCCGCCCGCGCCGACGCCAAATGCGAACCGGCCGCCGCGCCAGAGTCCGCCGCCCGATCAGAACCGCGGCGCGGAGCGCAGCGCGCCGCCCCCGCAAAGCGTCGATCGGCCCAATGCGCGGCAAAGCCAGCCGCGGCTGGATCGTAATCCGCAGGGGAACGCCAATCGTCCGCCGGCCGCAACCGGCAATCGCCAGAATGGCTTCGCTCCCAACGATGCAGGCAATCGTCCGGGCAATCCCTACAACCGCCCGAACAACGCCTACTCCGATCGTCCGAGCTATGACCGGAACAATGGCCCGAGATTCCGGCCGGGCCAGCAGGCCGGTCCGGAAAGGCCGTTTGTCGATCGCATGCGCGATCTGACTCCACCGCAACGCGAGCGCGTGCTGCAAGAGAGCAGAACCTTCCAGAACCTTGCGCCCGAGCAGCAGAATCGCATCCGCAGCCAGTTCAATCAGTGGGATCGCATGAGCTCGCAGCAGCGCGCCGACCTGCGCGAGAAGGAAAATACCTGGCGCAACCTGACGCCGCAGCAGCGCGACTACATCAAAAACGATGTCATGCCGCGTTGGCGGGAGGTTCCCTGGCAGCGCCAGCAGGTCATTCAGCAAAAGCTGGGCGTGCTGCAGAACATGCCGGAGTCCGCGCGCAATCGGCGCCTCTCGGATCCGAACTTCACGCGCGGCATGAGTGAGGAAGACCGCGCCATGCTGCACGACCTGAGCCACCTGCACGTAGGCGGCGCTCCCGATCCTCCTGCCAACGAGCCGTAATCGCTCGGACAATTTGGTTGTTCTCTAGGCGTGCCGCGCGCCCGATAATGCACCGGGGTCCTGGTGGCGGCCTGGGCCGAAGTGACGCGTAAAGCCTTGCCGCATCCAACGATTGGAGCAACATTGTTCTCGTGAGCAAGCGCTTCCGCGCACTCAGACATCGCAATTTTCAGCTGTTTATAGCGGGGCAACTGGTTTCCTTGATCGGGACCTGGATGCAGACGACCGCCCAGCTGTGGCTGGTTTACCGGAAGAGCGGTTCGGCGGCGCTGCTTGGCGTCTTCGGCTTTGCGAACCAGATTCCCATGCTGGTGCTGGCCTCGCTTGGCGGCTACGTGGGCGACCGCTACAGCCGGCATCGCGGCGTGATGCTGACGCAGACCACCTCCATGCTCTTGGCATTCCTGCTGGCCGGACTGACGCTCAGCCATGTCGTCGAGGTATGGCATTTGATCGCGATCACTCTGCTGGTGGGCATCGTCAATGCCTTCGACGTTCCGATTCGCCAGGCGTTTTTTGTGCAGATGGTCGGCAAGGAAGATCTGCCGAATGCCATCGCGCTGAACTCCTCCATATTCAATGGCGCCCGCGTGGTGGGACCGGCGATAGCCGGCTTCGCCATTCACTGGGTGGGGGAGGGCTGGTGTTTTTTCCTGAACGGCTTGAGTTTTCTGGCGGTGATTTTCGCGCTGGCGGCTATGAAGATCGAGCCGCATGAGCGCAAAGACTCCGGTGAATCGCCGCTGAAAAGCCTGCTGAACGGATTCCGTTTTGCCATGAACGACCGGCCGATCCGCTCGACCCTGCTGTTGATGAGCATGTTGAGCCTTTTCGGTTTGCAATACTCGGTGTTCATGCCGATCTTTGCCGAAGGCGTTTTGCACTCGGGCTCGCGCGGACTGGGATTTCTGATGAGCGCGGCGGGAGTCGGCGCCGTGCTGGGTGCGCTGCAGTTTGCCGCACGCACCACCTACAAGGGCCTGGCCAAATGGATTGCCGCGATGTCGCTCATCTGTTCGGTGTGCCTGGTGATTTTCTCGCAATCGAGGGTTTTCTGGCTCTCGATTGCGGTGTTGTTCGTGGTGGGTTTCGCCGCGACTTCGCAGATGGCCGCGACGAACACCACGGTGCAGAACCGCTCGCCGGAGCAGCTGCGCGGGCGACTGATGGCGGTTTACGCCACGATGTTCATGGGCGTGCAGCCGATCGGCGCTTTGCTGGCGGGAGGACTCGCCAAGCGCTTTGGGGCTCCTCTGACCCTCGCGATTTTTGGCGCGGTCTGTATGATCGGCAGCCTGGCGTTTGCGGCGTGGGTTTTACTGCGCGTAAAGCCGGGCCAGCAGGCCACCGCGACTCAGGTAGGGTTGGGACGATAGAGCCACTGCGGTTTGTCCGGCGCGGCAAAAGGCTGATCCGCTGGCCCGGCGGGGTGACCTGGTTGCGCGGGAATTGCCGCCAGGATGGCGTCCACGCGCGTGCGATGCGGGGAAAGGGAGCAGACCGGGTCGGTCAGGGCGGCGTCGCCTGCCAGAAGCATCGCCTGGCAGCGGCATCCGCCGAAGTCTTGCGTGCGGCGCTCGCAGCTCCGGCAAGGCTCCTGCATCCAGCCTTCGCCGCGAAATTTCTGAAACGCTTCGCTGGTTTCCCAGATTTCCTTAACGGATTTTTCCTTCACATTGTCGAAGCGCAAGCCCCGGATCACGCCGGCCGCGTGGCAGGGCAGGGCGTCGCCGCCCGGCGTGACGAGCATGGATTTCTGTGCCCAGCCGCCCATGCAGGGTTTGGGGAATTTTGCGTAGTAATCCGGCACGACGTATTCAACCTTGATTCTGCCGCGCAGGCGCTCCCGGGCCTGTTGGAAGAATTCAAGCGACTGCATCAGCTGCTCGCGCGTGGGCAGGAGCAAATCCCGGTTGGCCAAAGCCCAGCCGTAGTACTGGACGTGGGCGAACTCGATGCGCGAGGCGGAAGAGCCCTCCGCGATGGCCATCATTTCGGCGAGCTGCTCGAGATTGCCACGGTGAATAACGAAGTTCAGGGTGACCGCGATGCGCCGGGATTTGAGCCAGCCGAGAACTTTGCGTTTCTGCGCGTACGCCGCGGCTCCTGCCAGCTGGTTGGCGGAATCTTCGCGCGCGCCCTGGAAACTGAGCTGAAAGTGATCGAGGCCAGCGGCGACGAGTTCATCCAGGCGCCTTTCATCGAGCGGCAGGCCGGAAGTGATCAGATTGACGTAGAGCCCGGCGGCGCGCGCCGACCTTATAAGCTGAACGAGGTCGGGACGCGCGAGCGGTTCGCCACCGGTGAGGTCGAGCTGCATGACGCCGGCTTCGGCCGCCTGGTTGAAAATGCGCGACCAGACAGGCGCGGGGAGCTCTTGCGAACGAGCGGCCAGTTTCTGCGGGTTCGAGCAGTAGACGCAGTGCAGCGGGCAGCGATGAGTAAGCTCAGCGATGAGCGCCAGTGGTCCCGATACGGTCATAAGCCCTAGCTATAAGTGTAAGGTATGCGCGGAGGTAAAAGCGGGCTCCGGCAGGGAGCGCTTCCAATTCCTATTTTCCGCTTTCTCCTCTCGCGGGCATTTCCCCAACCCCTCCGAAGCACGCAGCACAGCAGGTGTTGCCAGGAAATGCCTTCCTAAGGTCGTCTATTTTGCCAAGGTGAGGACTACGACGCGGTCGGTTTGACCCTTTTCGGCCGGGAGCAACGGAATGACGACACCGTTTTCAGATTGGGCAACCTGGAGTTTGCTGCCCTGGATGAGTTCCTGGGCGCCGACGACTTTGCGCGGGAACGGGGGCAGGGCCAGGAGCGGGGCCTTCCAGTTGAGCACGTGGACGTAGACGGTATCGCCTTTTTGCGTTGTGACGCCCCAGTCGCTGGGGGCGACGGGGCCGCCCCGCGTTCCGTAGATGGACACGCCGTATTTGCCGAGCCATTGGCCCACGGCGCGCAGGCGAGAGGAGAACTCTTCCTGAATTTCCCCGTTGGGCAGCGGGCCGATGTTGAGCAGCAAGTTGGAGTCGTTGCCGGCGGCGCGCACCAGCATCTCCTCGATTTCCTCGACGCTTTTGTACTTGTCGTCGCCGATGTTGAAGCCCCAGGAGCCGTTGAGGGTGTTGGACATTTCAAGCGGAAGCTGGTCGCTGATGTAAGTAGTGTTGAAACCAGCAGTGTTACGACCGGGAAGATCGCGTTCGAAAGTCTGCACATCTTCGCCGGGCTTTGGCTTCTGGTGATGGTTGGGAATGATGAGCGTGGCGGGCTGGAGTTGGTGGATGAGCGCGTAGGTTTTGGCCAGATGCCAATCGGCGTCGGGCTTATCCCACATGCCGTCGAACCAGATGCCGCCAATGGGGCCGTAGTTGGTGAGGAGTTCCCTCAGCTGGCCGTTCATGTAGGTGTCGATATAAGCGTTGAAGTCGCCGCGATCGGGGCGGCCGTTATCCCAGGCGGTGCGGCCGCGCGGATAGTAGTCGGGGTTATGCCAGTCCAGCTGGGAATAGTAGAAAAAGAGCTTGATGCCCTGGCGATGGCATTCATCGGCAAGCATTTTGAGCGGATCTTTCTTGTAGGGAGTGCGCTCGACGATGTTCCAGTCGGAAAGCTTAGTGTCGAACATCGCGAAGCCGTCGTGATGGCGCGAGGTGATGGTGATGTACTTCATGCCGGCAGCCTTGGCGAGCGCGACCCAGGCCTTGGCGTCGAACTTTTCCGGGTCGAAGAAGTTGGGCAGACGCTCGTAGTCGCGGAGCTGAAGCTTGCGATCGTGAAGGACCCATTCGCCGTCGCCGAGCACGCTGTAAACGCCCCAGTGAATGAACATGCCGAATTCGTCGTCCCGAAATTCCTGGCGGGCTTTCAGATTTTCCGGGGCGGGTTGGTAGGTGTCCTGGGCGCGCGCGGGCGAGACCGGCAGCGACACGAAGGCGAGCGCGAAAAACAATTTTCCGAGAGAGAGGAAGCGAGTCATTGTGGCTCCTTTGCGCGGGAAACATTTTACGCAAAGTGTGCCTGCAGAAAAGAAGAACCTGGCGGGAGGATTGGAGCGAGCCGGATTTATCGGGCGGAGTCGGAATCGTCGGCGAAGTCCGACCGAGCCGATGCCGGCGCGGGCCGTTTTAGTCAATATGAAGCCGCTTGCCCGGGCCGGCTAATAGGCGGGCAGGGTGTAGTCGAAGCTGTAGAAGTGCCTGCCGTCTTTGATTTCGATCGAGAACTTGCCGGAAATGCCGGTCAGTTGGTCGGTGCCGGAGTCGGGAACCACAGTGATCGTCAGGTCAAACGAGCCGGCTTTCATGCTCCCCATGTGCTGCAGGCAGAAGCTGCCCTTGCGTCCGCCGAGAGTGGCGGTGACCCGTTCGAGCGCGACATATCCGCCGGAGTCCTTTTTAGCGGTCGCGGCGGCGAGCATTTCTACCTTGCTGGTGCCTTCCAGGTCGCCGCGGAACTGTTTGGCGACACTGAAGCGCGTGAAGGCGGGATCGTCCCCTTCGGCCGCAGGTTGCGGCGTGACTTTTGCGTCGAAGGTGCCTTTGGCGGTGGCGGACACGGCCGATCCTTTGCTCGACGGCGCCGGTTGCTGCAAGGCGGCCGCAAGCACCAGGACGGCGAAGGTTAGCAGAGAGCTGGAAGCCATGGCGGAGAAGTTTAGCGGAAACCGGCCACAGCTTGCACGGGGAACGATGCTTTCCTACGACGCAAAGTCCAGGGCGCGCTCGCTTCTAAGGAGTTGGAGGTAGCCGAGGATGTCTTGTTCGACTTTGTGCGGTTCAGCCTTGGCGTAGAGCTTTTGCAGTTCGGCGACGAGTTGGGCGACGGTGTGTTTGCCGTCGCAGCGGGAGACGATTTCAAGGCTGGGGCCGTTCAGACGAAGGGCGCGCTCCGGCATCAGCAGAACCTTTTGGCCTTGGTTTTCACCGAGGCGGACGCCGGGGGCCAGCTGAGGCTTGCAGTTCGGATCGATGCTCATAGGTCCGCTTTCTCGGGATGGAAGGCACCGGGCGGGGGCCAGCCGGGTTGGACATAGGAATAATAAAGAGCGTCAAGCATGGCCCAGAGGATATCGCACTTGGCGCGAAGGGCGGCGTGGGCGGCCTCTTGTTCCTCGCGCGTGCGCGCGTGTTTAACGACCCAGGCCAGAGCGAAGTTGGCGTCTTCGGGCGCTTGCGTGAGGCGGCCCGTGAAGTAGTCGAGGCCGGTGGAAAGCCACGGGTAAAACTCGCGGAGTCTTTCCATACGGAGCGCGATGAGGCGCTGCGAGAAAAGTTCGGTGAGGGAAGAGGCCACGGCTTCCAGATGCGACCTCGTGGAGACGAACTGGATGTAGGCGTCAACCGCATAGCGCGTGGCAGGCAGAATGCCTTCGCCGCGCACGGCATGGATGCGAGGCAGGCCGGTGGCTTCGACCAGTTTGAGCCACTTTTCGATACCGCCGGGACCGGCGTAAGCGCCGTCGCCGTCGTGATCGACCAGGCGTTTGCGCCACGCGGTGCGGAACGTGGGGTCATCGGTGCGGGCGAGCAGGGCGGCGTCCTTGCGCGGGATGTTCGACTGATAGTAGTAGCGGTTGAGGGCCCAAGCCTGGAGCTGGCCGCGGCTGAGCGCGCCTTCGTGCATCAGCTGATGAAAAGGGTGCTGGTGGTGATAGCGCTCCTCGCCGATGGCGTGGAAGCCGGCGATGAACTCTTCTTCGGTAAGTGGGTGGCGTTCCTGCGTGTTGCTCACAGCGTGAACTCCATGCCGTCGTAGGCGATTTCGAAGCCGGCGTCGCGGACGGCGCGATGCTCGTCGGAAGTTTCATCGAGGATGGGATTGGTGTTGTTGATGTGCACGAGAACCTTGCGCGCGGCGGAGTCGTCCGGAAATTGTGCGAGCAGGCCGTCGCGTCCGGTGAGCGGGAGGTGGCCCATTTCACGGGCGGTTCTCTGGCCGCGGCCGGTAGAGAGGAGTTCGTCATCGGACCAGAAAGTGCCGTCGAGGAAGGCGACGTTGCTGGAGGCGGCCGCTTTGAGCCACTCGCCCGAGATGCCGGGAAGCGAGGGAGCGAAAAAGAAGGACTTGGCGCCTTGTTCGAAACGGAGCGCGATGACCGATTCTTCGGACGGGAGGGAGCGGCGAAGGTCGGTGCTGATGAAGTCGGGAAAGCTGCCGCCGACCGCGACCGGCGCGCAGAGGAAGGTGGGAGGGGCGGAAGGATCTTCACCGAAGCGGCAGGCAAGGCGGCCGCCGGGACTGAGCGCTTGCCACTGAACGGGCGGTTCGGCCCGGTGGAGAACGTCGAAGATGCGATTTTCGCTCTGCACGATCTTTTGGATGGCCGGCGTGGCGAAGAGGAAAAAAGACTGGAACTCGCGGAGATGAAGCAGGCCCATGAGAGAGTCGACGTCGGCCGAGGGCAGGAAGACGCCGCCGACTGGAGTTCCCGTCGTGTCGCCCGCAGGCGGATCGAGTTGCCGCGTGGCGGCGATTTGCGTGCTGAGGTCGGGAGAGGCTCCGAGCAGGAACCAGACGACACCGTCCGGGGAGAACGCCAGCTGGGTTTGCGTGCGGGCGGTGGCGCGGATGGAGCCGGAGCGCAGGCCGGAGCAGTTCCGGCAGGCGCAATTCCATTGCGGGAAGCCGCCGCCGGCTGCCGAGCCGAGGACTTTGATCTGCATAGACGGAAACGATCATAGCGGGAAAGAACGGGGCGGGCCAGCGCGAGCAAAAAAAGAGGCCGGAAGTTATTCCGGCCTCGCAAATTCGGACCAGAGGAGGGCTGCGAGCCCTGGGTTAAATTTCAGCGTTGGCGTAGGAACTGATTTCGCAGTTGAGATCGATTTCTTCGTGCTGAGGTGTGGTCCATTCCATGGGTGAGACTCCTCGGAGTTTGTCGAACGAAGGAGAGCATAGCACGGGTTGGAATCGAAGGCGAAGGAAAATTGGCGCGGCTCGCGAGAGAGACTTGTGGAGCGAAACTCCTCAGGTCCCAAGCCAGCTGCTAGCCTCAAAAAGAGGCCGCTAGAGGTGGTGAGTCGCAACCGAAGCGGACACAACGGGTGGCGGTGAAATCGGTCGATGAGCGCAGGAACACTTTTGCAAGAAATATTTTAGGAAATGCACGATTTTGCTTGACAAGAAATGCAATGAGCTTAAGATGTGGCGAAAAGTGGTAGAAAGTGGTCAACGGTGGATGTAAGTAGGGCAGAGTAGGGGCAACTGGGCAACTGGGCAGCGTAGGGCAGCGGTCGTAAGAACACGAAAAATTGCGGGTCCTTGTGGGTCGATTTGACGATCTGGGGCAACAGATTGGCAAGTACATACCCTGAGTTTCGCTTTCGGGCAACGCCGAGCTTCCGGCGGTCAGGTGCAAATGAGTCTTCGGGGAAACTGTCGGGCGACAGTAGACGAGAAGGGTCGTCTCAAGATACCGGCCGTGTTTCTCGACGGGCTCAGAGAGTACGGGAATCAGTTCTACATCACCAGCGTTACGGGCGAAGCGGCGCTGATTTATCCCTTGAAGGTTTGGGTGGGAATTGAAGAGAAGCTGGCGAAGGTGTCCAGCCAGAACCAGGCCAAGAGCAAGTTCTTGAAGCGGACCAGCTACTACGGGCAAGTGGTGGAGATGGACGGTCAGGGCAGGGTGCTGGTTCCGGCGGTATTGCGGGAGTCGGCGCAGGCTAAGGGCGATGTGGACGTGTTTGGCAGTCTGGACCATCTCGAAGTCATGAATCATACGCGAGTGATGGATCAGATGAAGAACGAACCGTTTACCGCCGACGACTACAAGGCGCTCGAGGATTTGGGGATTTAAGGGCTGCCCTTCACTTGGGGATGGCGAGTCGGGGCGCAAACGGCCAACGGCAGAGGCGGATGAGGTGAGCGATCTGGCGCCACATACGCCGGTGTTGCTGCAAGAGGTGCTCGAATGGCTACGCATAAAGGCGGACGGAACCTACATCGACGCAACGCTCGGAGCGGGCGGCCATTCCGAAGCCATCGCCGAAAAACTTACTTCGGGCAGGTTGATCAGCCTGGACCGGGACGCACAGGCGCTGCAGATCGCACAGCAGCGTTTGAAGAGGTTCGGATCGAGAGTGAGTTGCGTTTTGTCTCCGTTCTCAAGGATTGCGGAGGCCGCACGCGAGTTGGGGATTCCGAAGGTGGACGGGGTCTTGGCCGACTTGGGGGTTTCGAGCATGCAGCTTGACCAGCCGCAGCGGGGTTTTTCGTTCCGCGAAGCTGGACCGCTCGGCATGCGCATGGGAGTAAGCGCCGAAGGCCAAGGAAGCGAGCTGACGGCAGACGAGATTGTGAATCGGTGGCCGGAGTCTGAACTGGCCGATTTGCTCTACCGCGAGGCGGATGAGCACGATTCAAGAAGGATCGCCAGGGCAATTGTGAGAGCGCGGCCGATACGCGACACGGCGCACCTGGCAACGGTTGTGGCAGGGTCCCGAAGGCAATGGGGAAGGCAGAGACTGCATCCCGCGACAAAAACGTTTCTGGCGCTGCGGATAGCGGTGAATCGAGAGATGGAGGAACTCGGGCAGTTTCTTTCTCGGGTCCCCGCCACAATGAATCAGGGAGCACGGTGCGTGATTTTGACCTACCACTCCCGCGAAGACCGGATGGTGAAAGAAGCCTTCCGGGAAGCGCAACGGCACGGAGAACTGAAGATTTTGACCAAGCATGTGGTGAGACCCAGCGAGCAGGAAGAGCGGGCGAACCCGCGGTCGCGAAGCGCGAAACTGCGGTGCGCGGAAAAGGTATGAAGTCATGAGCAAGAGAAAAGCGGCAGCGATGATGGAGTTCCGCACCGTGAAGAGGATCGACAATTCGCGGCTGGTACGGCACGTGGAGCCGGCCAAACAAAGGAATTTGTTCAAGACCGCGGGACTCGGCGGGGTGGTGGCGCTGTTTTTTCTCTTCTACATCTTCCAGCACTTCAAGTGCATTGATCTGAGCTTTGCGCTGGAGGATCTGAAGTCGCAGCAGGCGAAAGCGGCGCAGCTGAATTCGGAATTGAAGCTGGAGATCGCGAACCTGCGCGATCCCATGCGGATTGACGTGATTGCCCGGAGGCAACTCGGCTTGACCGAGCCGCTGCCGACGCAGATGCGCGAATACGAAGCGCCCGGCGGCATGCAGGTGGCAACCGCGCGATTTGTGCCGAGAGGCCAACAGCGCTAGACCCGCGGTATGAAGCGAACTTTGAGAGAGACGTGGGGCTTGGGGTTCGGAAAACGACTTCTTTACTTCGGGATCTGCTGTCGGGACCCCGAAACCCGGGAACCCACGACGGAGAGAATCCCGAACACTGCGGGCCATGCAAGAACAAAAAGTCCACGTCCGTTTGCTTGTCGTTGCCGGCGTGGCTTTCCTGTGGATGACGGCGGTTTTCGGCCGGCTCGGCTATCTGCAGCTAATCCGGCATAGCGACTACCTGGCCCGCGCCCAGCGGCAGCAGCAACGCACCATCGAAATCACCCCCAAGCGCGGAGCCATCTACGACCGCAACATGCACCCGCTGGCGATGAGCCTGCCGGTGGAGTCGGCGTTCGCCGTACCTGCCGAAATCGGCGACAACAAGGCCATGGCAGCGCGGCTGCTGTCGAATGTGCTGGCTATTCCGCGCGACGTGCTGGAAACGCGGTTCCAGTCGAGCGGATCGTTCGTGTGGATTTCGCGCAAGTTGCCCCCGGACAAGGCGGAAGCGGTGCGCGCACTGAATCTAAGAGGCGTGTACCTGCAGAGCGAGAACCAGCGCTACTACCCGAAACGAGAGTTGGCGGCGCACGTTCTGGGCTTTGTGGACCTGGATGAGAAGGGGCTCGGAGGGATCGAGTACGGTCTCGACAGTCTGATCCGGGGCAAGAGCGAAAAAATCGTGGTGATGGCGGATGCGCGCCAGCGCTGGTTCGACGGCGGTTCGGCGCAAAAGGACCAGAGCGCCAACGTCATTCTGACCATCGACGAAAAGATTCAGTACATCGCGGAACGCGAGCTGGCGGCGGCCATCGCCAAGACGCATGCCACGGCGGGAACGGTGATCGTGCAGAACCCCGGTAACGGCGCGATCCTGGCGCTGGCGAATTGGCCGAAGTTCAATCCCAATTCGGCGAATGAGGCCAAAGCCGAGGCGCGGATGGACCGCGCGGTAAGCGCGATTTATGAGCCGGGCTCGACGTTCAAGCTGATCACGCTCGCAGCGGCGCTCGATCAGAACCTGACGCGGCCGGACGAAGTGTTCAACTGCGAAAACGGCGCGGTGTATATCGCTGGGCACCGGATTCGCGACCATAAGCCGTTTGGGTTGCTGACGGTGGCGGACATTCTGGCCAAGTCGAGCGACGTCGGAGCGATCAAGATCGCCCTGCGGATGGGCGCTCCAAAGTTTTATGAATACATTCGCTCCTTTGGTTTCGGGCAGCAAACCGGTATCGACCTGCCCAGCGAGAGCAAAGGCATATTGCGGAAGCTCGATAACTGGAGCGCGATCTCCATTGGTTCCGTTTCCATGGGGCAGGAAGTGGGTGTGACGCCGATGCAACTGGTGACGGCCGTTTCGGCGATTGCCAATGGCGGAACCTTGTACAAGCCGCATGTGGTTGCGGAGCTGAAGCGCGGGTCGGAATCGCTGCCAATGACCGGTGTGCTGGCGTCGGGCGAAGCAAAGGAAGTGATTCGTCCGGAGACGGCTGCCACCTTGCGGCGGCTGATGGAAGGAGTGGTGCTCCAAGGCGGCACCGGGACGCGAGCTCGCCTGGATGGCTGGACAGCAGCGGGAAAAACCGGCTCCGCGCAAAAGATCGATCCGGCCACTGGACGATACTCGCCGACGCAGCTGATCGCGTCGTTTTCGGGATTTGCGCCGATCAATGATCCGGCGGTGACGATTTTGGTGTCGCTCGATTCGCCGGTTGGCGAGCATGAAGGCGGCCAGGTGGCTGCGCCGGTGTTCAAACGAATTGCCGAGCAGGTCTTGCCCTATCTGGATGTGCCTCGCGACGTTCCGGTGAGCCCGAAACTGATTCAGGCGGTATACCAGCGAAGCGCTGCGGAGGATGAGTCGAGCTTGTCGGATTTCACGCCGGTGGATTTCTCAGCTCAGCCGGATCAGACGCCGCCCGCCGAAAGTGTCGAGAGGAAGGCCCTGAATCCGCAACCGGCGGTCACGGTTGCGCTGGATGAGGGTGGAGACATCGCGGTGCCGGATTTTCGCGGCAAGACCATGCGCGATGTGACGGAGATGTGTTTGCGGCTTGGTCTGGAGCCGGTGTTGGTGGGCAGCGGCCTGGCGGTGGATGTTGCGCCGGCACTTGGAGCGAAAGTCCGGCGGGGCGCTAAAATTACAGTGCGGTTCGGCGAGCCGCAAACGTCGGCGAAAGCAGCGAAAAGCGCAAAGCCGAACGGAAAAACCAGGAATCGATGAGCACGGTGCTGCGGGGGGCGGATAGCGTCAAAGTGGCAGAACAGAACGATCCAAAGTCGCAAGCAAAGCCCGGCGGTGCGATGGAGTTGGGAGAAGTGTTCGCCGGAGTGCAGGCGCAGATTCCAGCAGGCGCCGGAAAACTGCAAGTAAGCGGAGTTGCCTGCGATTCGCGGAAGGTCGCGCCGGGTTTTGTGTTCTTTGCCCTTCCTGGCGCCAAGGAAGACGGCAACCAGTACGCTCTCGAGGCTATGGAGCGCGGCGCGATCGCGGTTGCCAGCGAGCGTGCGGCGCCTCCCGATCTTTCGCCGAAGGTTGAATGGATTCGAATCAACGAGAGCCGCAAGGCCTTAGCGATTTGCGCGGCAAACTTTTTTGGGCATCCCGCAGGGGCCTTGCAGTTGCTTGCCGTCACCGGGACCAACGGGAAAACCACAACGACTTCATTGATTGACTCGGTGCTGCGGGCTGCGGGAGCGAAGACCGGCCTTTTCGGCACGATTGCGTATCACACGCCGCTTGGCGAATATCCCGCACCGAACACCACGCCGGAGTCGCTCGACTTGCAAGGTTTTTTCGCCGAGATTCGCGATGCGGGCGGCAAGTATGCGGTGCTGGAAGCGAGTTCACACGCGCTGGTGATGGACCGGCTCTGGGGTTGCCATTTCCAGGCTGCGGTGTTCACCAACCTGACCCGCGAGCACATGGATTTTCACAAGAATTTCGAGGACTACTTTGCCGCGAAACGCCGGTTGTTTGAAGGCACCGGAGCGGGCGCGCCGGAGGTGGCGGTATTGAACGCGGACAATCCGTACTCCGCTCGGCTGATGGGCTTGGCCAAGCACACCGTCAGCTACGGCATTGAAAATCCGGCAGACATCTCGGCCAGGAAATTTCAGCTCGCGTTTTCCGGTCTGACGTTTACGGCGCAGACGCCCAAGGGAAAACTGCAGGTTCAATCGCCGCTGGTTGGCCGCATCAACGTATACAACATTTTGGCCGCGATTGGCGCCGCACTGGCTGCCGGAATGTCGAATGAAACCGTCGAGACCGGGATCCGGCAGCTCGACCATGTGCCGGGGAGATTCGAGCGCGTCAGTCTGGGACAGCCGTTTCTGGTAATCGTGGATTTCGCGCATACCGA
>Ga0306922_10000054_pt1 | contig 70340 bp, 51 predicted proteins | sample sta12Cox44000082_FD_203758 | JGI IMG/M metagenome (GOLD analysis project Ga0306922, IMG submission 203758) | Lab enrichment of tropical soil microbial communities from Luquillo Experimental Forest, Puerto Rico - statoxic.12C.oxic.44.000.082 (v2)... | ecosystem: Environmental > Terrestrial >... | reverse complement strand
TCCGATCCCGCGGCCATCGCGCCGATCGACCCCATCCCGCGGTAGGACTTGAAGGTCCGCCCTTGATAAAGGATCGTCTCCCCCGGCGACTCCTCGGTTCCGGCAAACAGGCTACCGATCATCACACAGGAAGCTCCGGCGGCAAGCGCCTTGGTGATGTCGCCTGAATACTTGATGCCGCCGTCGGCAATGATCGGCACGCCGGTGCCCGCCGCAGCCTTGGCGCAATCCATGACTGCCGTCAGCTGCGGCACGCCCGCGCCCGTCACCACGCGCGTCGTGCAGATCGAACCCGGGCCGATTCCGACCTTGAGTCCGTCGATATCCAACGCGATCAGGTCCTTGGCGGCCTCGAAGGTAGCGACGTTTCCCGCCACCAGCTGCATCTCGGGCAAGCGATGCCTGATCGCCTGGATCGCCTCCATCACCTTGCTGGTATGGCCGTGTGCCGTGTCCACGGCCAGCACGTCCGCTTTGACCTTGGCCATCTCGATCGCGCGCTCGAGGAAGTCGCCGGTCGCTCCGACCGCGGCTCCCGTCAGCAGGCGCCCCTGATCATCCTTCGCCGATCTCGGGTACTCCAGTTTCTTTTGAATATCCTTTACGGTGATCAACCCTTTGAGATTGAAGTCCTGATCTACGACCAGCAGCTTCTCGATGCGGTGCTTCTGCAGAATCTTTTCCGCGTCTTCGAGGGTGGTCCCAACCGGCACTGTCACCAGGTTTGCCTTGGTCATCACCGCGCTTACAAGTTGCGCGTGATCCTTCTCGAAGCGCAGATCGCGGTTGGTCAGGATGCCTGTCAGCCGTGTCCCGCGCGTCACCGGCAGCCCCGAGATCCGGTACTTGGTCATGATCTCCAAAGCCTGCCGCAAGGTAATGTCCGGAGAAATCGTCACCGGATCGACGATCATTCCGCTTTCCGACCGCTTCACCCGGTCCACTTCTTCGGCTTGCCGGTCGATCGCCATGTTTCGATGAATCAACCCGATCCCGCCCTGTCGGGCAATGGCAATGGCCAGGCGCGACTCGGTGACGGTGTCCATGGCCGCAGACACCAGCGGCACGTTGATCTTCAGCTTGCGCGTGAAGTGCGTTTGTGTGTTCACTTCCGCTGGCAGGACGGAGCTCTTTCCCGGCACCAGCAGCACGTCGTCAAAAGTCAGCCCCTCCAGGATTGCACCTTCCATCATTCCTGCCTTTCGCACAATTCGCTTCTTAAAACAAGGCAGCCCAGCGGGTGGCCGCTGGGCCGCGAGAAGAACTCATCAAATCGAAAAAATGAATCACCGTGAATTTTCTATTCTACGGGCAAGAGAAAAGATCGGTCAAGTTGGCTGCTAGACGGAGGTCCCCGCCCGCCGATTACGTCCTTATAGCACGCCGTTAGGGGAAAACCGATCCGTTCTCGCGGGCTACCGCGACAAGCGGCGAATAGGACTGCTTCAGCCGCTCGCGGATCCTCTGGGCCTCTCGGGAGTCTGACGCCTTCTCGAGCAGAATCTGCAGCATCGGCTCGAGAAAGCGGTTGTACTTCTGGAGCGTCCGTTCATCTCCCGAGGCCAGCGCCGACAGGATGGCGGTTCGCGTCCCCGGCGTAACCAGCTCCAGCCGACCTACGAACACCCGCGTGGTTTGTCCCGGCTCAGGCGAAATGGCGAGAGGCAGTACGCGATTTACGAACCCACCCGGTACCAGGTAAAGCAGCCGCGATCCTTCTTCGAACCATGAGTCCTTCCATGTTTCGAGCATGGCTTGCGCTTCATCGGGGTAGAGCCCCTGATCGAGCAACGCCGCACGAATCTCTTCTGCCGCCGTCGCGAGCGTTCCATCGAGCCCGGGCGCGTCTATTACCGCAGTCGCTTCGACACTTGTCAGGGAGCGGATTCCCAGAGACTTGCCGCGTCGTTCGAACAGGAACACGTGGGTAGCGGACTCTCCGCTGAGATTTGTGACTTCGATTCTTCCGTCCGATAGGACTCTAGCCGACACGGGACTCGCTTCCGAGGTCACACCTCGGTAGAAAAGAAATTTCTCATACTGCTTTCCTCCTGGCGCGGAGACTTGCAGCGGCGTTGAGCTTGTCGCACGCGCCGCGTAGTATCTGCTCGCCGCACGCTCGGCCGGCAGTTCGCCCTCCTGATTAGGTTTCAGAACGATACGTGCCCAGCTCACGCTGCCGTCCGATAGGTTCCGAGAAAGCGACACGTTAGACTGGTTGCCGCCATTCGGCGTACATCGCGTTGCATGCGGATACCACTCGGTGATCAGGCCTTTCGCGAAGCTGACGTGCACGGACACTGTGGTCTCCCTCGACGAGTAAAAGTAGATGACCGGAGTCTCCATGCGGATGGTCCCGTTCAGGCCCAGTTTGAACTCTCTCGCTTCGAGATGCTCCACGAAATCTGGCAGGTCAGAAGGCGTAGCCCATGGATACCACGAAACGGCCGCGCCTCGATTTCCCGCAATCGAGGTGAACGTGCCCCACTCATGCGCTACAAGGTCGCTTTGTTGTGCGCCGGTGGCGCCTGCGAACGCCGTGAGCAAACCCAGTGCGACGATGCCCGCGAACGCGGCCGCCATCCATCGTCCGCCCCTTGGGGGCAGTCTCAGACCGGTATTCATTGCTTGGCCACCTTGGTTTCGGGCCCGCGCGTGATCATCTCCGCCATCGTTTGCGAGCGGCCGAGAAAATGCGAGTTCAGGTTCCGCGCGAGGAGTTGGTCCGTTTTTGCTCCGGCCAGCGCCTTCGCGGCGTGCGCTTGGTGCTCGGCCGCGGGCCCGCCCAACGTGACCAGGGCCGCTGCGAACTCCATCTGCGCATCGCTTCCCTGTAACTGGATCGCCTTGTTGACGAGCGCATAACCATCCATTCCGTTCGCGGGATTCCTCGAGCCTTCGCCTAGCCACTGCTTGTAGGCCTCGGCGAGATAACCTGCGTCGAAAATCGCTAGCGCATCCGGCGCGGCCGAACTGGCCGAAGCTTCCGCCCGCGCTGTCAATTTGAGCAGCAGTTGCTTGGCCGCGTTCGGATCCAGACGGGCGTAAAGTGTCGCCCGCCGCAGCGTTTCCATGTGCACTAGGGTTGTTCTGGAACCGCGCTCGAGAATGGCAATGGTGTCGTCCGGCAGGTTCTTGGTGTTGTAGTCTTCCGCGCCGCTGAGGTTCCAGTCGTGGCTCACCCACGGCAGCGATTTGGCGTCGCCGATATCAAAAGCATGGCAAATCAGCGGTGGTCCTGCCCATGCCGAGACAGCCGCAAGAAACAACACAGCCAAGGTAGTGAGAGCCGGTCGAATCGTCCTCGAATTCTTCTTCATGCTGGCCTCCGTCTGTCGGGTGGGCACCGACAACTCGAAAAGACGGGGCTTGAGCGAAGTGTGTTAACTGGCTGCCTTTTTCATGCGCGGCGCCTCCTGCTGCTCCCAATACCGCCACACACCGATGTCACCCAGATCGAATGCGTTCCACCACCGATCGAGCGTCGCTCGATCAAGTTCGAGCGTTCGCTCGCGCGTTGTTCCGTCGGGCGCCTTCACCAGCTTCGCCAGCCGGTCATAGACCATAGGCCGCTCTTCGTCGTTTACGCGCTGGAGCAAATGCCACAGCGTGAAGGCATCGCGGCGCCGGGCTTCGCCGAGTACGGTGCGAAGGGCTTCCTTGCGGTCGGATGGGTCTAGCCGTCCGAAGTCCAGTGCGTGCAGTGCCGCTCGAAGTTTTTCCGAGGAGTCCTCAAAGTAGGGCGTGCCCGGCCCTTCCCGCGGCCGCGTCAAACACATCGCGCCTGCGGGAATGAAGGAGTCGTGCCCGCTCTCGTGAAAGCCCACCCATCCGAGCTTTGTCCGCAACGTGCCAGATCCGTCTTCCGCTACGGTCAGGGAATAGGCGCAACCCAAATCCACGGCGGTAGCAGAAGGCGTGTCCACCACGAACTCACCGGGCGGCGCCCAAATCGCCGCATGGATCGTTCCCAATTCCACCGCGATCCGCTTGCGACGCGAACCGGTCTCGAGCAATCGCAAGCGCGAGCCCGGATCAACCATCAGCTCTCCAATCTCGGCAACCTGCAGGGAAGCGCGCGAGCGATCGTCCGTGACGAGCGTCTCCCCGACACGAAGCTGCGCCCGTTCTCGTCCAGCTTGCACCGGAGAGAAACCAACCACGGGCTCGCCATCAACCCGCGCCACCTCCCACCCGGACACCTGGGACGGGGAAGGCCCCCGCAGAAACAATCCGGCCACTCCCGCCGCGACTCCTGTAGCTGCAAGCGAAGCAGCTAGGAAGCGCGGCCATCTCCAAGCGCCCAAAACGCCTTGCGAACGATGGGCTGCGAAGCCACGCTCTAAGGCCTCGAGCGCGGCCGCGTCGGCACGGCTGCGAAACTGGCGCAACGTTTTCTCGATTCTCTCTAGTTCGGGGTCGGGCACTCCCGATCCGTCCCACAAATAGTCGCTTTTCATCTCATTGCCTCAGGACCTTGTGGCTATCTTCTTCTCGAGTTTTTCCCGCAGCATCTCCATGCCGCGGCACAAATTGACCCGCACCGACCCGTGCTTCAAGCCGGTCTTTTCCGCAATCTCCGGTCCCGTCATTCCTTCCACAAAACGAAGGATCAACGTCTCCCGGTACGCTTCGGGCAGCGATCGCACCGCCTCGAGGAGAAGCAGCCCGTCAGAAACGCTTTCGCCAGGGGCCTGTCCCGCGCCCTTGGCCCCGCTCGCTTCGCTCCATTCCTCCATCGGCCGCGACCGCCGGTGATGGTCATGGGCTCGGTTCCGGGCGATCGCCGCGAGCCAGCCGCCAAATCGCGAAGGATCACGCAGCGAGCCGAGCCGCGGCAGCGCCTGCAGGAAGACGTCCTGCAGCAGATCCTCGGCGACCTGAGGGGGCACGCGCGCCAGCAGAATTCCGTGCACCATCCGCGCATACCGCTCATAAAGCGCGCCGAAGGCACAGCGATCCCCGTTCCGGGCTAGAGACACCAGTGCTTCATCCGACGCATCCGCTCTTCCGTCCGAAACCACGCCGGCTACGCCCGCTCCGAGGTGCATACGCCCCACAGCAGCCATGTCATCATCCGCGCACTCGTCGCCCCTGGACTAAGACGGTGGTGGCTGGTCCCATGTTAGCCCTCAGGGAACGAAGATCTGCTTGGATGGTTGCCGTCTGCAGTTGCCGGATCCCGCCGCGTCGCTTACATTGTTGAAATGCCACCGCTTATGCCTGCCTTCAGCCCCCATCCGCTGCTGAAGAACGGTCATGTCATGACCGTCGCATCGGCCTTTTGGTGGCGCACCTTCACCCTGCCTCAGGCCGAAGATCGACTTTTCCAGGTCGAGCCTGCATCCAAAATTCTGGGCCGGTGCCACTGGCAGCGAGGGCGGGACAATTCCCATCCGGTCCTGGTTCTGGTTCACGGTCTTGAAGGTTCGAGCGATTCGAGCTACATGCGCGGTATCGCTGAAAAGGCCTGGGCCCGCGGCTTCCATGTGATTCGTCTCAATCAGCGCAATTGCGGCGGGACCGAACTTCTCACGCCGACTCTCTATAACTCCGGGATGAGTTCCGACTATCGCGCGATTCTCGAGGAACTTTCGGGCCCGGACGGCTTCAGGAAGATTTTCTTCGCCGGTTACTCCATGGGCGGCAACCTGGTCACGAAGATGGCCGGCGAACTGGGCGCATGCGCGCCGTCCGCCCTCTATGGAATCGCTGCGGTCTGCCCGGCGGTGAACCTCGCGGCTTGCGCGGATGCACTCGAACGAGCGGACAACTTTTTCTACCAGCGCCATTTCGTCGCTGGCTTGATGGCTCGCTACGCCAGGAAAGCCAAACTTTTCCCGCAGGAATATCCGAGCAATGGCTTTGGCCCCATCCGCACGGTCCGCGAATTTGACGACGCCATTACTGCTCCTCGTTTCGGCTATCGCGACGCCCAGGAATATTACGAAACCGCCGGCGCAAAGAGCGTGGTCGACAGGATTCGGGTTCCGTCTCTCTTGATCACCGCACAGGACGATCCTGTTGTTCCTTATGAAGCGGTTCGCGCGAGTGGCGTCGAGCAAAACCCGGCAATCACCGTTAGCGCCCCGGAGCACGGCGGCCACTGCGCCTTCATCTCGGGTCAATCCGGCTCGGAACGCTTCTGGGCTGAGTCCCGCGTCGTCGATTTTTGCGCGGGTCTTGCGGAAAAGGACGCCATGGCGCCCGACCGGCCTTAGCCAAGCGGTTTCTCGAGCGAAACCTGGAAGCCCGGAGTCAAAAGGTGCGCGGGCCCGTCTTCCGCGACGACCATCACATCTTCACAGCGCAATCCAAATTCGCCCGGTATGTACACCCCCGGCTCGTTCGAAAACGTCATTCCCGGGGCCAAAACTGTCTTACTGCCGCGCACCAAATAAGGATGCTCGTGCCCGTCTAGTCCTATGCCGTGTCCCAGGCGGTGCGTGAAAAATTTGTAGTCGGGCCCGTAGCCCGCCCCGGTGATGACCTGACGGGCCGCATCATCCACGGTTCCCGACCATCTCCCCCTGCGCGCCGCATCGAGCGCCGCGTCCTGCGCTTTCCGGACCGTTTCATAGGTGCGTTCGACCTTCTCCGCGGGCCTGCCCAGAACGCCGGTGCGCGTCACATCCGACGAATAGCCCTCGACTTTGCAGCCGCCGTCAATCAGAATGACATCGCCCTCTTTCAGGCTCTGCGGCTTCACCGTGCCGTGCGGCAATGCCGCCGAAGCCCCGGTCAGCACCAACGCGTCGCCCCGCAGCCCCATCTTTGCAAATCCCGACTCCACCAGCTTGCTGATTTCTCCCTGCGTAACGCCTTCGTGCAGCGAGGAAAACACGGCGCGATAGACATCGCAGGTCGCTTCGCAGGCCAGCCGCATCAATTCCAGTTCATGCGCGGATTTCACGCCGCGGCATTCGATCGTCACCGGATCGGCCGAAACATATTCAAAACCCGGCGCCGCCTGCCGCAAATGATCGTAGAAGGTGAACATCGTCGCTTCTTCCACGCCGATGCGCCCCGTCCGCAATCCACGACCCGCCAGGGCCTTGGCCGCGAGCTTGGTCGGACTCTCATCCTCCTGCCATACGTGCACTTCGGCGGGGAAGCGCAGCTGCTCGCGAAACCGCCCCTCCTCAAATGCCGCGCAGACAACGACGGGCTCGCCCCGTTGTGGAATCAGCACGCCCAGCAAACGTTCGCTCGGCCACCAGTGCACGCCCAAGAAGTAATACAACGACGTTCCCGTGGCCAGAAAAAGCGCGTCCAGCTTCGGATCGAGCTCGGCCGCCAGTTTCTGGGCTCTTGCGATTCGCCACTGATACTCGTCGGAAGTGATCGGCTTTACGCGCGACCCGAGCGGCTGTAACTGCGAAAAGGCCGGGGGCAGGGGATTGTCGTCCGCGTTTTCTGTTTTTGCCCTGGGCAGAGCCGCAGCCGGCGCAATCGCCGCTAGAGCTCCTGCGCATTGAACAAATTTGCGGCGTGAATACTGATCCAGCTGGGCTCGTTTCATCAGGTCAGTTCGACTGCGGTTGATCGGAACATACGTTCGGCCTATCGGCCGGCTGATCCGAGCCTGGTTGCCCGGACGTCAAGCGCTGCGATTTTCTACTCGGAAGATGGGTAATGTCAAACGGCTGCTCTTGCGTGAAGTCCAGGCGAGTCTGCGGAAGGAATTTTCACCTGCTTGCCTTTGGTGAAAACCTGCACGGTAGTTCCCGCCCCGCCGGCAGCGCCAATCGCGGCACCTTTTCCGCCGCCCGCCAGTGCGCCAATGAGTGCTCCTGACGCTGCGCCGCCGCCAATTTTTGCCGCGCGGTTTTCCTCTTGACTGCTTCACATCAGAGGTCGTGACGTAGTACGTCCTCCCCTGAAACACGACGCTTTGCCGTGCCAGCGCCAGTTCGATTTTTCCAGCGATATTTTCCCTGCCGACTTGGCATTCTCCCGCTTCACGTACACATCCGCACCTTGGGGGAACAATCACCCGATCATCCACCACGATCGGCGCATCCAGTAACGCCCTAAAGGCCTGCCCTGTCGAAGTCACCGACGAATCAATCAAATCAATCGTTCGCACCGATCGCGCCAGATGGCAGGGTCACCGTCCGCGGTTGCGGCGGCGGAAGCGCCGCCGGTGCTGCAGGTGTGGCGGGTTACGCCGTCAGCGCAGTCGCGGCGGGATCCGTTGACGTCGCGGCTCCCGCACCCGCTCCGCGCCTTGAGCCTCGGCGGACGGATTTGGCCTCGCGGCCTTGCGCGAGAGTGTTTTTTTCGACTGGCTCGCAATCTTCTACGCGGCGCCGCGCCGAGTCATTCGGCACTTGCCCACTCAGTGTTACTTCCCGACCGCGCCTCGAAACGTCCACAGTCGCCGCCTTAAGCACTGCTCCGAGAACATCTTCGCCTTAATATCGCTCTCACATCATCCGACCGCCCCACGTTCCCGCACGAAACGACCGACGCCGTAACTAGCAGTACCAACAGGAGCACTTGTCCGCCGTCCGGCGTTCGTCCGTCTGCGGCGCGCCACAGGTGGCATTGATTAAATTGGACCAAGAAATCCGAGTTTCGGCGGGCGAATCATAGTGCTGAAAGGAGTGATCCATCCCTGTTTAACCAACACTTTAGCGAAAATCCATATTTTCATATTACCTCCGGATCTCCGGATTGCTGACAAAAAATAAACAGACACCATGGCCATCTCAGCTAGCGTAACCTAAACATAAATCTATAGTTAAGCTTGCCGCCTGAAGTTGTGCCAATTTGGCTAACCTATTGCACCTACGCAAACCAATTTGACAGGGCCTATCTCTCAATTCCTATTGGGGGCAAAGTTATGAAACGTGTCCTGGGATATTTCACAGTTGCGTCTCTAACCGTCGCGATGGCGGTCGTAGTTGCTCTGACAACGGGCCACATGCTGGTACAGACGGCTTGGGCCGACGACGTTTACGGCAGAATCCGCGGAACCGTAACCGACTCAGCCGGAGCCAGCATGACCGGTGTCGAAGTCGTGGTGACGAACACAAATACGGGAATTGCGAAGACGACTCGAACTGGAGCAAGCGGGGAGTACGAATTCTTAAACCTTCCGGCGCCTGGAACCTATTCCATTGTTGTGCAACAGCAAGGATTTAAAACCTACCGAGCGAACGTTATTCATCTTGGGCTGAACCAAACTCTCGTCCTGGATATCTCTCTTGAGCTCGGGTCAGTTTCTGAAACCGTCCTCGTCGAAGCTGACAAGCCTCAAGTCGAGCAGGCCAGCATGCAGCTGACCAACACGATCAGCAGTACGACGATCACCCAGCTCCCGCTGAACGGCCGCAACTACATTTTCCTTCAGCAGACGCTTCCCGGGGTGGTAATTCCGGATACTCGATTTAACAGTAACTTTGCAACCAACGGGAGCCAGGGACAGCAGAACAGCTACCTGGTAAATGGCAACGACTCCAACGATCTGCCACTGAACTCGCCTTTGGCGCCACCGAATCCCGACGCCATCGCAGAAGTCAAGCTCGTGACCAACACGATCAACCCGGAATTTGGACGCAACTCCGGTGCGATCTTGAATGCCGTCACCAAATCGGGAACCAATAGCTTTCACGGTAGTGCGTTTGAGTTCTATCGAGACACCTTCTTGAACGTGCATGATTTCTTCCATAAGAATCCCCCAATCTTTCATCAAAACCAATTCGGAGGCACCATTGGTGGACCGATCTGGAAGAACAAGACGTTCTTCTTCTTCGGATTGCAGGACACTCGTGCTCGCCAGCCCGGAGCGAACAGCAACGGAACGACGAACGTTTTTACACAAGATATGCTGAACGGGATCTGGAATCCGGCGAAGATGAGTGCCACAAAGACGAATCCATTTCCAATTGTGGGTTCGAACGGCACTACCTACCCTGCCGGGACACCTTGGGCGACGATCTTTCCGACGGGAATTGTGCCTACGTCAGATTACAATCCGTTGGCAGCGCAACTGGTGAAGGATTTCGTACCGCTTCCAAACTGCGGCACACCAGGCTGCAGGTTGTATTCGTTCAACCCGCTCACCAAGCTTTCTACCGATCAGTACCTCGGCCGACTCGACCAGAACTTCGGCTCCAAAGATACGCTTTGGTTCTACGGCTACGCGAACGATCAGCACACGCTCAACGATATCGCGTTTAGCGCCGCAAGTTTGCCTGGATTCGGGGATAAGAGCGTTCCTTATACAAAGCAGTTCACTACGGCCTGGCAGCATACGTTCACTGCGAGCACCGTGAACGAATTCCGTGCTGGATATACGCGGCTCAACTTCGATACTGGTACCCCTCAGAAACTCGTTACACCGGCGAGCGTGGGATTTTCGAATATCTTTCCGCAGATTCCACAGGGGGCCGGCTATCCGAGAATGACGATTAATGGCTACTTTAACCTCGGCTTTACCAGCAATGGCCCCCAACCACGCAAAGACCAGACCTATCAGCTTTCAGACAGTTTCAGTTGGATCAAGGGGAGACACAGCCTGAAGTTTGGCTATGATGGACGTAAGTTCCAAGTGTGGAATCCGTTCGGCGCACGGAATAATGGCTCGTTCAATTACACCAACAGCGCGAAGTATGGGACTGGCGATCCCGGCTTGAATTTTCTGCTGGGCATCCCAACAAGTTATAACCAGAGCTCTGGTCAAGTGATCATTGCCGACGCCTATGAACACTACTCCTACGCACAGGATCAATGGCGGTTCAAAAATAACCTGACGCTGATATTTGGCGTTGGCTATCAGATCGACACGCCAATCGCAGAGTACCAAAACCAAGGTTTATCGCGGGCGTGTTTGGTGCCCGGTCAGCAATCGAAAGTCTTCCCAACCGCTCCGCTCGGTTACGCTTTTCCAGGAGACTCACACTGCGATAAATACGGCGGCGCGAGCACGAAGTACAACCACTTCGGTCCCCGCGTGGGTTTCGCCTATTCTCCGGATTGGGCAATGACGGGAGGAAAGGGTAAGACATCGATTCGCGGAGGTTTCGGAATCTATTTCAACCGTGGCGAAGAGGAGTTGAACTTGCAAGATCTGGGCTCTCCGCCAATTGGTCAAACAAGCAGCGGCGTCGGCGACATCGGTTTAGTGCCATCGTTCCCTGATCCCTGGACGGATATCGCTGGAAGAGGGAGCCTACCCAATAAGTTTCCATACACAGCTCCCACCGCCGGTGCCGCAATCGACTTTAGCCAGTTTTTTCCATTCTCCATAAATGTGGTTGATCCCAAACTGACCATTCCCTATGCCATGAACTACAACCTGACAGTCGAGCACGAGTTCCCGTCCAGCATCATCTTGAGAGTTGGGTATGTGGGTGCCCAGGGCCGCCACCTCGTTTCGGCATTCAGTTTCAACCCGATGACCCCAGCGGGCGTGCAGACGTGCCTTGCCACCCCGGACTGTGCGAGCAATGGAGATCAAGCGCCCGTGAATTTCCCCAATCTCTTCGTGTTTCCTGGCGATGTTTGGGGCAACAGCGGCATGCAGCACACAATTGGCACCTCCAACTACAACTCACTTCAGATCACCGGAGACAAGCGTTTAACTCACGGTTTAACGTTCCTGACGAGTTACACCTATGCGCATTCGTTCGACACCGGCTCCAGCTTCGAAGACGTAGCATTTCAAAATGCCGGTTCATTCGACCCATACGGCCGCCGGGCGCGAGATTACGGCGCTTCGGCGTTTGACGCGCGCCACCGCTTCACGCTCGTGTTCAGTTACGAACTCCCAAAGCCGAATTTTTTGCCAAGAGTGTTGGGTGGCTGGCGCTTGACTGGTTCGACCGTCCGTCAGACGGGCTTCCCGATTAATCTGGAGGACACGAACGAACTTTCTCTAGTGTGCTCGATAACCTATACCTTCTATGCCTGCCCCGATCGACCCGATATCGTATCAGCTCCGCACCTTCTCGATCCGCGGAAGTCACCCGATCACCTATGGTTCGATCCAACTACGTTTTCCGACAATCAGGTCGGCACCCTTGGCACGGTTCCCCGCGGATTCCTTTACGGACCGGGTTATTGGGGTGCGAACGCCTCCATCCAGAAAGATACGAAGATAACGGAACGCACCGCGATCCAGCTTCGCCTAGAGGCCTATAACGTGTTCAACCACGCGAATTTCGGGAATCCGAATGACGCGGCTGGCACAAGCGATGTTGCCTCCCCGACGTTCGGACGAATAACAGCCCTACGGCCATTTGTAAACAATGGGCCGAGCCCTGAGGGTTCGCGCCTGGTCCAACTGGCCGCGAAGTTTATCTTCTAACCTTTGACTTTCGAAGCGTGTTGCAGAGTTGAGAACATAAGGGGCCGGCCGCAAGGCCGGCTCCTCTGTTTTGGTACGCCGAGCATGTTCGACAGCTTGGAGGTGAAAGTCCTCTTCACTACCTGATAGTGGTGAAGTGATAGCGAAACGCAAGGGCGTCGGGAAGCGTGGAGCAAAAGCGCGAGCCAATGTACAAGAACCGGATCTGAGGCGTGAGCGTCGGGCGAGCGGCCAATGATCGCGAAGCCCATATCTATCAAAGACGCAAAGCGTAAATTCGGTGGTTGCGCGCGGAAGGCTGTTGAACTTATCTCGGGAGAGCTGCTGCATGTCTCGGAATCGTGACTGAGGGTGAAGCGATTCATCCTGACCCTGCAGCAGCAGTCAGCAGCGGGCGTAGTACTCACGCGAGTGAGGAAGGCCCAAACCGTAAGCGCGAATAATAGAACGTCGGACTCACAGGTGGCATGGCGCCAGCCAATCAGCTTCGGCTGAGCTTTACAGGTTCAGAAGACGGTGAAGCCGAAACGGAACCTGCCGAGCGGCGAAGCCCTTGTGGCGAAAGACGAATCGAACCTCCGGCCCTCGCGGGCTCAACCTTACGGAACCGCCGGATGCGGACCCGCATGTCCTGGTGGTGTGGCAGGGGAGAGTAGGCGACCACTCTCCCTATGCCGATTAGCAGCGTACGCGCTCGCAGACAGGCGATGGAGTGCCTATTGAGGCCGCTAGTGCTTACGCGTCTGGCCATTCCGACTTTCTTACTTCCCTGGGAGTCACATACCCGAGTTTAGGATTCTCGAATCTGCAATCCTAGACTAGAACAAATTAGGCAATGCGGCGCGCCGTTCCCATCGAATAGGACAGTGAAGCCGCGGACGCAGCTTTTGTCGAAGAGGATTTATACCAACGTCACCTCGGCGGGCTTGGGTCGTCGCCGGTTGGTCCGATGAGCAAAGTTCGTCTTCTAGCCGAACGGTCATACAGCAAGTTCCTTCCAAAAACAGGCACTCCCGTGCTGCACGGGAGCGCCTGTTGCTTTGGGTTTTTGACCAAATCGAAACGACTTGTGCGCTACGAAATGTGGGTGCCTGTATCGGCCAAGGAAACGGGCTATTCCATGCGGGCGGCGACTACTTCCTTGCCGCGGATTCTTACCTCAATCCCAAGCGGCGGCCGCAAGTCCGACCCCTGCGCAATCGCTCCTCGCGCCAGCACACCGCCCGGGATCGACGCATACTTCAACGGGTCGTAGACCGTGCGGCTGCAGGGATTCCCCACCATGGGATGGCTCGCCGCTCGATAGCCGTAGTCACTCCTCAGCCGCGCGATGTCCTGGACGTATTCAAGCTGGCAAGTCCCATATGCGGCTTTCATCGCCAATCCCCAGTACCCGCCGGCCTGTGCAACTGAACCAATAGGCAGCCGGATCAGCAGAGCCGGCACGTTCTCACCGGTGAGCTGGTTTCGAAACGTAAACTGTCGCGAGTCCCATGGCTTTGCGAGATCGCCTACCTGAGCGACGACCGGATTACTCTCGGTCGCCACGGGAACCGGCAAATCGGGCACGGAACCCGCATCTACCGGTACGTCAATCTGACCTACCGGAGCGGCGGGCGGTTCGGCACGCCGGGATTTTGACAGCAAGCGTCCGCCAATGACCATCGCCACCAGGACCACGCCCAACCCACCAGCCACCCACAGCACAAGTTGCCCCGAACGTTCAGCCCGCATAGCAGATCCCGCCACACCCGGAATTTGCGGCATCTCGGCTTTGAAGCGATCGTTTGCGGGAGGCTGAAGCTGGCCGGTCATGGCACGCTCCGAGTCAGAGGAGCCGCTCGTACCACGCAGCTCGCAAGAAAGAAAACGAATTTCAACGCCACAGCAGCCGGAGAAGGGAACTAGCTATGCGGGGCGCAACGAGCCATATCAAGCCCGATTGTAAGGGCGGCCTGCGTTGACAGCAACGCTTACACCTCGGACCGTCCCCTAAGAATCACCTGAGTTCTATTGGTGAAAAAGCAACACGCTAGGCCACCGCGCTTGTCAGCCTCCGCCAGCAAGCCTAGTGTAGTAGTAAGTGCAAGAACTTTGTTCAGTTCCGTCCAGGCGTTTCGGATCGTTGTAACACCCTGGCTCCGACACCTTGTGACACGTTCGGCTATACCATGACCGTTGACACCAGAGCCGCCGCGCGCCAATTTGTCCGCAGTCTCAACATCCTGTTGAAGTTCGCGCGTCTCTACGAATTTGGCCACGTTCGCACCGCCGCACAATTCGAAACAACCTGGAAGGAACTGCGCGCTGCGCTTGACGAAGCCGGCGATGCCGGGCTGCTCCTCGGCGCCTCCGGGGCGCAAATTCTGCTGGACGGCGTGCCACTCGGAGCCGCCGCCGCCGAACGCAGCTTCGCGCAACTTCTCTCCGCGTCCGGCATCGCCAGCATTCATTTCGCTTCCAGCCTTTCGCAAGCGCAGTTCGCCCGTTTCGTACGCGCCTTTCCGAGCGGCAACGCCAAACCCCAGTCTCTCGCCGAACAACTGAAGCAGGCGCTGGCCGGAGAGACCAGCATCAAGGTCAACGAGATTCGTTACGTCGCCGAAGACTCCTCGGTCGCCGGCGTCAAGATCGCCGCCAATCTGACGGCAAAAGTTCTCGGCGCACAAGGCGACAAGTATAGGGATTTTCTGGAAGACCCGAACCGCCTGCTGCAAATGATTCTTGCCGCGGAAGGCTCGCGTGGCGGAGGCGGTTCCGGACCAGGCGGTGGCGGCCCGGGTTTCGGGGGCGGTGGCGGCGTGCCCGGTGGTGGCGGGGTTCCCGGAGGCGGTGGTGGAGGAGGAACGGGCAATGGTCCGGGACTGCCTGGCGCAAATCTTTGGGGCGCGGGCGGCGGTGGTGGCGCCGCGAACGGGTCGGCTGCCTCGGGCGGCTCCGGAGCCCCTTCGGGATCGAGCGCAACCGCTTTCCCGATGTTGTCTTCGGCGGCCGCAGCGCTAGGTGGAGGCTCACCACAGCCGTCGGGTAAATGGTTGACGGCGTCAGCTCTGCTTCATTCCGGGGGCCGAGGCGGCGGCGCGGAATTCACGGTGCAGGAAGAAGAAATCCGCTCCATGCTGAGCCTTTTCGCGCAGCTCGGCCGAGCCCGAAAGGATGCGAGCGGCGGGATGGACGCCGCGACATTCCAGTCGCGTCTGTCCGCTATGCCGGTCCGCAACCAGGTCACGCTGCAGCAGGCTCTCGCCGGCCTTGCCGCGCAGGCTCCGACCGAAAAGCCCGATCAGCCCATGCTCCTCAAGCTTGCCGAGCATGTGGCCATCCGCTTCGCGCTCGACAGCTACGAAAAAGGCGAACTCCGCGTCAACGCCGTCAAGCAGCTGCTGGACCGCATGAACACCGAAATCGAAGCTCTGCGCAAAATTCTTACTTCGCAAGAGCAGCAGATGGCGGCTGCGGGAATCAACGTCCAGTCTTACACCGAATTGCTCGATCAGGAATTCTGGGAGCAGGTTCCCGACGAAAACAAAAAAGAAGTCCTGGCTTCCGACGAAGCCTGGTGCGTTCCTCCTCGCAACGTCCGCGCCTTTCTCGAGGAGATGCTGCGCCGCGGCGAGCTCAAGACCGTTAACGAAATTCTCATGAAGTATGCTGCCTGCATCGGTCTCGATTCCGGAGAGGCTCGTCGCACCACCGCCATCGGCCTCGGCGAACTCGCCGAACTCTATGGCAGCGGCGACGGCAGCGCCCTCATTGAAAGCATCCGTCGCGTGGGGAACCAGCTGGCGGTCGAGCGCGACCCCGAACTCCAGACGCTGGTCAGCGCGGCCTTCGTTCGCCTAAGCCAGGAGGCCGGCTCGAAACGCTGCTATCCCGCCATGCAGCAGGCGCTTGCCTCCCTCGACGGCGTCGAAGCGCAGCGTCCCGGCGCTTCGCAAAACCTGCGTCCCCGCATCGGCGCGGAAGAACGCATTCCCGAATTCGTCGAAGAGACCCTGCGCACGGGCGAAATCGCCGACGGCCTGCTCGATATCCTGCTGCTCATGCCCAAGGCCACCCTCAACTACGTCACCAACCGTTTCGGCCACTCCGGATTTCGCGACGATTGCGAACTCCTGGCAGAGATCGTCAAAGGCTTGGGCGATGATGCCATTCACCGCCTCACAGAGACCTTGCAGACCGCCTCCGCCAACGAAGCCGCCGAAGTCGTCGGCCTTTTGGGCCAGCTCGACCCCGACTCTGTCGTTCGTATTCTTCCCGTGCGCCTTTCGCAGTGGCCCCGCTCGGTCCACGACCGTGTCATCAGGCAACTCTCGACTGTGCCTCAGGAATCGCGCGGTGTTTTGCTGCTTTCCATCTTTTCTAGCCTCGATGTCCTCATCAAGCCGCTGGCTCTCGATGAAGTCGGCATGACCGGGCTGCCCGACGCCATTCCTCACCTCCTCGACCTTGCTTCGAGCGACGCGACTGCCGGCTATGTGCGCCTGAAAACCGTCGAAGCCCTGGGCAGGCTGCGCGCGACGGCGGCCAGCTCCATGCTGCAAACCATCTTGGAAGCCCGTCAGGTCTGGCGCTGGCAATATCCTTCCGAGCTGCGCGTGGCTGCCGCACAAGCCCTGCAGCGCATCGATCCGGTCACCACCCTCCAGCGGCTTGAAGCTTGGGGGTTCGAAAAGAAAGACCTGTCGTTAGAACCCACCGATCCCGAACCGAACAGTCCGGTGATCCGGCAGCGCCGTTACGCGCGCCTTAAATTGAGCCGCAACCTGGTCTTCATCACCACCAACCTGCGCGAGAATTTCAAATTGAACGTGCTCGAGCTCAATCTTGGGGGCGGCATCGGCGCGGGTGAACGCCACCTGGCGCACGGAACTCTCGTGAATTTCAAACTGGCGCACGGCGTGAGGACCATCAAAGCGCAGGCTCTCATTCGCGGCGCCCGACCACAGGCCATGGCCTTTGAGTTCGTCGACATCGATCTTGAGGATCGGGCCCGCTTGCGCAAAATCCTGCTGGACCTCGGAGGCCTTCCGCAGACTAGCAGCGTCGCCAGCCGCATCCGCCGCCGTGGCCGCAGCTCGATCTTCAAGTAGCCGGCTCCGATTGGCACGTCCGTTGCGAAACCGCTACAATTGATGTTTGCGTACTGCGCGCCGCTCGTCGTGTGCGCGGCCGGCAGCGCTTAGGCTTATCGGGAAACGACACACACCTCATGGACGCCGCTAAAATTCTCGACCGCGTGGTCGCCACCTTCATCGGCACCAAGCACGAACGCGACATCAAAAAACTTCAGTCGACGATTGCCGCCATCAACGCCCGAGAGCCGGAAATGCAGCAGCTCTCGGATGACGAGCTGAAGTCGCAATTCGCCAGGTTGCGGGAGGAAACACAGGGTCGGCTAAGAGACTTCGATCCTTCGGAAAGCGCATACCGCGAAAAACTCCAGGCCGCCCTCGAACCGGCCATCGTTCCGGCGTTCGCTCTCGCCCGCGAAGCCGGCCGGCGCTTCCTCAACATGCGCCACTTCGACGTGCAGCTGATCGGCGGATGTGTTCTGCACGACGGCAAAATCGCCGAAATGAAAACCGGTGAAGGGAAGACCCTCGTCGCCACTCTTCCCGCTGTCCTGAATTCCCTCGCTGGCCGCGGCGTTCACATCGTCACCGTCAACGACTATCTCGCCCGCCGCGACGCCGAGTGGATGAGCCCGCTTTATCGCGGGCTCGGCCTCACCATCGGTGTCATCGTCCACGACCTCGACGACAACCAGCGGCGCGATGCCTACGGCGCCGACATCACCTACGGCACCAACAACGAATACGGCTTCGACTACCTGCGCGACAACATGAAGTACGACATCACGCACTGTGTGCAGCGCGGACATCAGTTCGCCATCGTGGACGAAGTCGACTCCATCCTGATCGACGAAGCGCGTACCCCTCTCATTATTTCCGGGCCAGCCGAAGAATCGACCGACAAGTACTACCGCGTCGACAAAATCATTCCCAAGCTGATCAAAGACATCGACTACACCATTGATGAGAAGCATCGCACCGCGACGCTAACGGAAGAGGGCTTCAGCAAGTGCGAGCGCTTGCTTGGCGTGCAAAATCTAACTGACCTTACGAATATTGAGCTGATGCACCACGTTCATCAGGCGTTGCGAGCACATACGCTCTACAAACGCGACGTGGATTACGTCAATAAAGACGGCGAAATCATCATCGTGGATGAATTCACGGGGCGCCAGATGCCCGGCCGCCGCTGGTCCGACGGCCTCCACCAGGCCGTTGAAGCCAAAGAAGCCGTCAAGATCGAGCGCGAGAACCAGACTCTCGCCACCATCACTTTTCAGAACTATTTCCGCATGTACAAAAAGCTCTCCGGCATGACCGGTACCGCGGAAACCGAAGCCGCCGAATTCGAAAAGATCTATAAGCTCGACGTGGTCGTCATTCCCACCAACCGGCCGCTCATCCGCATCGAAAATGCCGATGTCGTCTACCGCACGGAAAAGGAAAAATTCGAGGCGGTGGTGAACGGTATTCTTCAGGAAGACAATTCACTGGCAAACGGCATCCGCCACTATCACGACCGCGGGCAGCCGGTGCTCGTTGGCACCATTTCCATCGAAAAATCCGAGGCCATTGCCGACATACTGAAGAAAGCCGGCATCGCACACGAAGTCTTGAACGCCAAGCAGCACGAACGCGAATCGCGCATCGTGGCCCAAGCCGGCCGCAAAGGCGCCGTTACTGTGGCCACCAACATGGCCGGCCGCGGTACCGACATTCTTCTCGGCGGCAATCCCGAGTTCATGACTCGCGAGCATTTCCTCAAAAATCGCCTGGCCATGCCCTACGCGCAGGCCCCCGCCGTCATCGGCAGCGAACCCGAAAACGCCGATCCTGCCGCGCCCGTTTCGAACGTCCCCATGGTGCTTTTCCAGCACGAAGGCAAGATCTTTCAGGTCCCGCAAGATCAGTGGAAGCCCGTTTACGACGATTTCGCCAGCCAGTGCAAATCCGAACACGACGAAGTCGTCGCGCTTGGCGGCCTTCACATCCTCGGCACCGAACGGCACGAAGCCCGCCGCATTGACAACCAGCTGCGCGGGCGCGCCGGCCGCCAGGGCGACCCCGGTTCCTCGCGCTTCTTCCTTTCGCTCGAAGATGACCTGATGCGCATTTTCGGCGGCGAACGCGTCAAAGCCCTGATGTATCGCCTGGGCATGACCGAAGGCGTTCCCATCGAGTCCGGCCTCATCTCCCGCCGCATCGAAAATGCGCAAAAATCCGTAGAAGCGCAGAACTTCGACGCCCGCAAGCACCTGCTCGAATACGACGACGTGATGAACAAGCAGCGCGAAACGATCTACGCCATCCGCCGCTCCGCGCTCGAAGGCAAAGACCAGCGCGACTACGTTTTAGGCATCGCCGAAGACATTGCCCGCGAGCTTGTCGATACCTATTGCCCTCGCGAACAGCATCCGGGCGAATGGAATACCACCCAGCTGCTTGCCGAAGTCCACAGCCAGTTCGGCATCGACGCCGCTTCGGCGGGAATCGATCCCGCCGGCCTCAATCACGATCAACTCTCCGACGCCACTGCTGAAGCCGTCACAGAGAAATACTCCGACAAGGAAAAGCAGCTCACTCCCGATTTGCTGCGCTGGCTTGAGCGCCGCATCATCCTCGACGTCGTCGACTCGCAGTGGAAGGACCACCTTCTCTCGCTCGACCACTTGAAGGAAGGTATTGGTCTGCGCGGCTACGGCCAAAAAGACCCGCTTGTCGAATTCAAGAAAGAAGCCTTCATCCTTTTCGAAGACATGATGGCTCGCATCGATAACGAAACGATTCGCTACCTATTCAACGTGCAGGTCCAGATAGAAGGCGCGCCTCCGGGAAGCGCTCCGCAGCAGCGTCCCGCTCCGGCCGCGGCGCCCCGTCCCTTTGCTGCGGCGGCCAGCGCGGCGGCGCGCGTCGCCGAGGAACCGGCGCCCGGGCTCCCCGCCTTTGCGCGCGAGATGGAGCGCAAACAGCAGCGCCAGGAAAGGGAAATGCAGTATCAAACCGGAGCCGCGCAAGCGGAACCGCCCAAGCCCGTTCGCGCCGGGGCCAAAGTCGGCCGCAACGACCCGTGTCCCTGCGGCTCCGGCAAGAAATACAAGAAATGCCACGGTGTCAACGCTTGAGCTTCGAGGATCATCTCCTGGGTGCGGCGCCCTTGGTTTTCGCGGGTACGCGTTTTGCCCTCGAAACGTAGTCCCGGGCTTTGGCCTGGCTTCTCGTTTTTCAAAATCCTTCTTTACCGAGGAACTTCTGATGGCTCCACCACCTGCACCCCAAGCAATGCCCCAACGCCAACCCATCCCCGGCGTAAAAAACCTGGTCGCCGTGGCATCGGGCAAAGGCGGCGTAGGCAAAACCACGGTTGCGGTCAATCTGGCCCTCGCGCTCGCGAAACTCGGGCAGAAGGTGGGCTTACTCGACGCTGACGTCTACGGACCCAACGTCCCCATCATGCTCGGGACGAACCAAGAGCCACTTGCCACCGCGGACCGCCGCATTGTCCCGGTCGAGGTGTCGGGATTGAAAATGATCTCAATGGGCCTGCTCAACCCCGGCGACAAGCCGATGATCTGGCGCGGCCCCATGCTGCACAGCGTCATCACGCAATTTCTCCGCTCGGCCGATTGGGGTCAACTCGATTACCTCATCATCGATCTGCCCCCCGGCACCGGCGACGTCCAGCTTACCCTCATTCAAACCGTCGCAGTGTCTGGCGCCGTCATCGTCACCACGCCTTCGACAGTCGCGCTCGCCGACGTACGCAAAGCGATTGAAATGTTCCGCCAGGTCAATGTCGAGGTTCTGGGCGTGGTCGAAAACATGTCTACCTTCGCCTGCCCGCACTGCGGCAAGCCGGTGGACATCTTCGGTCACGGCGAAGGCTCCCGCACCGCCCGCGCCTACGGCGTTCCGGTCCTCGGTGAGATCGAAATCGATCCGCGTATCCGCATCGGCGGCGACACGGGCAAACCCGTCGCTACTCTTGGCGAAGACGCCGCCGCTGCCAAAAGCCTCTTTGCCGTGGCCCGTGCCGTCTCGGCCCGGCTTGAGGAACTCGGCTCCTCGACCCTGGGCCCTTCTGTCCAAATCGACTAGGTGCGAAGGGTGCGGAGTGATTTTCTTCGGGCCCGAGCGGATCTTGCTTTTGCGGGGCTTTACAGACGCTGTCGGTCGTCTACAATGAAATCTTGCGGTCCTTCAACTCTAACCCCTTTAGAATCAATGTTCCGGGAAGACCGGGGGCGAAGTGGTGGTGAAAGGTAAACCATTTACAATTACTTATGAGCGTCACGCGCTTGCCCGACATACGCCCCTACCGCGGCAAACACCCGCAGATTGCCGCCTCCGCTTACGTTGATCCCGCCTCCGTCATCGTGGGTGACGTAGTCATCGGGGAAGACTCAAGCGTTTGGCCGCTGTGCGTCATCCGTGGCGACGTGAACTACGTCCGTATTGGCTCACGCACCAACGTTCAGGACGGCTCGATTCTTCATGTCATGAAAGACGAATACCCGCTCATCCTGGGCGACGACATCACCGTCGGCCACGCGGTCACCCTGCACGGTTGCACCATCAACTCCCGCTGCCTGATCGGCATGCGCGCTACTATCTTGAATGGCGTGGTCATAGGCGAAGGCAGCATCATCGCCGCCGGCACCCTTCTCATCGAGCGCACCACCATTCCCCCGCGGAGTCTGGTCATGGGTACCCCCGGCAAGGTCAAGCGCGCGCTGGGCGAAGCCGAGCAGTCCACCATCGACATGTACACGCGCCGCTATGTCGAGTACAAAAACATCTACCGCAATGAAGCGAGGGGTGCTTCGTGAGTGCGGCTAACTTTCCCGGCCTGATTGCACGTAAACTTGACGTTCCCAGCGGAGCCGGCCGACGGTGTTCGCCTCGCTCCGCCCCTGGGTATCGATGGCTTGGGAAGTCGGGGTATCGCTCTTAGACGGTTATGGCCAGCAAATCCAAATTTCAAGCCATCCGCGGCACGCGCGACGTCCTTCCCCCGGAAACCGCGCTGTGGGACCGCATCGAACGAATTGCCCGCGAAGTCTTCGCCACCTTCGGCTTCGGCGAAATCCGGCCACCGGTCTTCGAGGCCACGGAACTGTTCGCGCGCGCGGTAGGGGGTGACACCGACATAGTCTCGAAGGAGATGTACACATTCGAGGACCGCGACGAGAGTTCAACCAGCTTGCGGCCTGAGGCTACGGCGAGTGTGTGCCGCGCCTACATCGAGCACAACATGCAGCAGTTGCCGCAGCCGGTGAAGCTTTACTACCTGGGCCCGATGTTTCGTCGCGAGCGGCCGCAAAAAGGGCGCTACCGCCAGTTCTATCAAATCGGAGCGGAAGTCTTGGAGAACGTTCGGCGCGACGCGGCGAAAGACGCGGCAAAGGAGCTGGCGAAGGATTCCGCGGTCGATGCCGAAGTGATCGAAATGGTGATGACCTACTTCGGCCGGCTGCAGCTCCCCGGCGCGCAGCTCGACATCAACTCCATCGGACACAATGCGGACAACTGCCGCCGTGGCTACGTGGCGCGGCTCAAGTCTGCCCTCGAAAAAGCGAAAGACACTCTTGGCGCCGACTCGCAGCGGCGCATCGAAAGCAATCCGCTGCGCGTGCTTGACTCCAAGCTCGAACATGAGCAGCCCATTATCGAAACGCTGCCGCGCATTGCCGACCACCTTTGCGACGATTGCAAAGCGCACTACGCCGCCCTGAAACACCAGCTGCAGCTGCGCGGCGTCCTGTACAAAGAAAACTGGCGCCTGGTTCGCGGCCTTGACTACTACATGCGTACCACCTTTGAGATCACCGCCGCCGGCCTCGGCTCGCAAAACGCCGTCTGCGGTGGTGGCCGCTACGACGGCCTGGTCGAGCTCCTAGGCGGCCCGCCCACCAGCGGCATCGGCTTTGCGATCGGCGAGGATCGGCTCATCCTGTCGCTGCTCGAGGCCAAAAACCAGACAACGCCGGCAACTGGCCCGCTACTGTGCGTCTACATCGCCTGGATGGGCGAGCACGCCCGCGTCACCGCGATCCGCGCCGCCAGAACGCTTCGCGCCGCCGGCATCAGCGTCGAACTCCCTCCGGTCGAGCAAAAATTCGGCAAGGCCCTCGAGCGCGCCAGCAAGCTCAACTCGCGCTATGCCCTCTTACTCGGCGATAATGAAGTAGCGGAAGGTTCGTGGACGCTGAAAACTCTGGTCGACGGATCGCAACAAAAATTCACCGAGCCTGAGCTTTTCGACTTCCTGAAACACCGCCGCGCTTAACAAGCGATGGTATGCGTGCGCTGGCCATTGCGCGGAGAATTGGTTTTCTTTAGCCCGAAGGGAATGACAACGTGTTGGACTTTCTCGGTAATCTGAAACGCACTCACTACTGTGGAACGCTGCGCGCCGCTGACGCCGGCAAACCCGCCCTGGTTCTCGGCTGGGTGGCGCGTCGCCGCGACCTCGGCAACTTGCTGTTCCTTGACGTGCGCGACCGTACCGGAATCGTCCAGGTCGTCTTCAACAAGGAGACGCAGCCCGAAGCACACGGCAAAGCCGAACATGTGCGCAGCGAATTCGTCGTGGCAGTCGAAGGCAACGTGCTCAAACGCGAAAAGGCCAATCCGGATCTCGCCACCGGCGAAGTCGAGCTCATCGCCACGAAATTGCACGTTCTGAACAATGCCAAGACACCGCCCTTTGCGATTGAAGACCAGATCAACGCCGCCGAAGAAACCCGTCTGCGTTTCCGCTACCTCGACCTGCGCCGACCGAAGCCGCACGCCAATATCGCGCTGCGCCACAAGATCATTCTGGAAATCCGCAAGGTAATGGACGAAATGGGCTTCATCGAAGTCGAAACGCCCATGCTCACGCGCTCTACGCCCGAGGGCGCGCGCGACTACCTGGTCCCCAGCCGCGTGCATCACGGCCAATTCTATGCGCTTCCGCAGTCGCCGCAGATCTTCAAGCAGATACTGATGATTGCGGGGCTCGACCGCTACTTCCAGATCGTGAAGTGCTTCCGCGACGAAGATCTTCGCGCCGACCGCCAGCCGGAATTCACCCAGCTCGACCTGGAAATGTCCTTCCCGCGCCAGGAAGACATCTTTCACGTCATCGAGCAGGTGATGATCCGCGCGTCGGCCGTCGCCGGTATCGAGGTCCAAGCGCCGTTTCCGCACATGCTTTACAAAGACGTGATTCGCAAATACGGCAGCGACAAGCCCGACATGCGTTTCGGCATGGAACTGCATGAAGTCACGTCGTGCTTTCCTGAGGAAGCAAAACAGAAACTGCAGATCGCAGGCAACGTCTTCGCTCTAGCCGCCCCGGGCGCGGCGGGATATTCGCGCAAACAGCTCGATGAGCTGACCGAGAAAGCCAAGTCGCTCGGCGCTCGCGGCGCCTATTTCGTCAAAGTCGCCGCAGAAGGCATCACTTCAACGGTCGAGAAGCTGATCGGCGCGGAAAACGCGAAAAAACTCGGCGAAGCCTGCGGAGCGAAGACGGGCGACCTGGTGGTTGCGGTCTCGGCCGGGGAGGAGGTCAAGGGCACGGAAGCGGCGGCGCTGATCGCCGGCCAGCTCCGTCTGCAGCTGGGCGAAGCTTTGGGCGTCATCGACAGGACGCAATGGAAATTCCTCTGGCTCACGGGTTTTCCGCTCTTTGAGTGGAGCGAATCCGACAAGACTTGGGTCAGCGCGCAGCATCCGTTTACCGGCATCGTGGACGAAGATCTGGAAAAGCTGGAATCTGCGCCGTGGGAAGTCCGCTCCAAGGGCTATGACCTGGTGCTGAACGGCTACGAACTCGGCTCGGGCAGCATCCGGATCCACCGTCAGGACATTCAGGAGCGCCTGTTCAAAGCCTTGGGCCTCAGCGAAGAACAGCTGCGCAAACGCTTCGGCTTCTTCCTGGATGCGCTCACCTATGGAACCCCGCCCCACGGCGGCATCGCGCTCGGCATTGACCGCGTGGTTATGCTCCTGGCCGGTGAAAAATCGATCCGCGAGGTCATCGCTTTCGGCAAAACCACCGCGGCCCAGGACCTCATGGCCGAATCGCCCTCCTCGGTCGACGCCGCGCAACTCGACCAGCTCGGCATCGCCTTGAAGGAAACGGCCAAGGGCCAGTCACAATAGGTTCGACCTAGCAATCATGAGCCGAATCCGAATATTGCCGGAAGCTGTGGCCAACAAGATCGCTGCGGGCGAAGTTGTGGAACGCCCCGCTTCCGTGGTGAAGGAGCTGCTCGAGAACGCGCTGGACGCCGGCGCCAAAACCATCCGCATCGAGACCGAAGCCGGCGGCAAGCGCATGATCCGGGTCATAGACGACGGTCACGGTATGACGCACGACGACACGCTGCTTGCCTTCGAACGCCACGCAACGAGCAAGCTCAAGACCGCCGACGACCTGCTCTCCATCGCTACCCTTGGTTTTCGCGGCGAAGCGCTTCCCACCATCGCGTCCGTTTCGCGCTTGCTGCTTGAATCGCGCGATCCCGCCGAAGCCGAGGGCACACGGGTCGAATTCGCGAATGGCAAACTGGTCTCCGTGAAGCCGGCTGGCCTAGCGGCCGGCACAACAGTCAGCGTCGCGGACCTGTTTTTCTCCGTTCCGGCGCGCCGCAAGTTCCTGAAATCCGACACGACCGAACTCGGCCACATCGCATCGCTGGTCACGCACTACGCGCTGGCCAATCCCGACAAACAATTCGTCCTCACCACGCCCGCGCAAACCATCATTGACTGCGCTCCCGCGGAAAAAGTTTCCGACCGTGTGTATCAGCTGCTTGGCCGCCAGTCGCTCGCTGAGCTCCTCGAGATCCCCCCGTCTTCCACGCCATTTCGCGCCGCCAGCACCGAGCCGCCGCTCGATCCCGAGGCAGAACGTGCCACGCTTACCATCACCGGCTTTACCTCGCGTCCGGAAGTCCAGCGCACCAACGCCAGCGGCATCTACAGCTTCGTGAACAAGCGTTTGGTGCGCGACAAATTGATCCTCCACGCCATCCACGAGGCCTATCGCAACATTCACCCGCACGCCATCTCTCCAGCCACGCTGCTTTTCCTCGAAATGCCCTATGATGAAGTGGACGTCAACGTCCACCCCAAGAAGATTGAGGTTCGCTTCCGCCGCTCGCAATTTGTCCATGACGCCGTGCGCGATGCCATTCGCCGAGCGCTGATGGCGGCGCGGCCCATCGCCAGCTTTGCCGTTGCCGCGGGAACGGCGCCCGTCCCACACGCCAGCCCTTCGCCGAATGCGCAAACCAATTCGCTTCATCCCGCATCGCCGGCGCCCGCGCAATCCGGCATTCCCCGCGCCGTCATCCCTCCGATGCGAGAAGTCGGCGTTGGCTCGAGCGTCAGCTCGGAATACGGCGCCGGAGTCGGTGGCGAAGGCGGCTTCGACCTTTCATCGCCCCCGCTCCAACCGGTCGAGCAGCGGTTCGCATTCGAGGATGGCACATCGTTTACGGGCGGAGGGGCTGCCGTCGCTTCTGCGCGGTCGTCCGACTGGATGGGAAACCTGGCCGGTCCAAACGGTGATGTTCCGGCATCTCTCCCGCGTCCCGATCAAATCGCCGACCTCAAGCCGCTCGGCCAGGTGAGCGCCAGCTTCATCATCGCCGTAAACGGCGAGGGACTCTGGATCGTGGACCAGCATGTTGCGCACGAGCGTGTACTGTTCGAGCAGCACCTCGCGGCGCGCCGCGCGGGCAAAGTGGAATCGCAGCGGATGCTGATGCCGATGATTGCCGAGCTGTCGCCTCGCCAGATCGTCATCTTTGAGAAAATCGCCGAAGAGCTCGTTGTCAACGGGTTTGAAGTGGAACCGATGGGCCCTAAGAGCTTCGCCATCCAGGCGGTCCCGGCGGGAATCGTCGCTAGCGACGCCGAAAAACTGCTGACGGAAATTCTCGACGGCTTGGAACAGGAAAACGCGGCCATTTCCATCGACACGCTGCAAGCCAAAATTGCGGCGTCTACCGCCTGCCACGCCGCCATCAAGGTCAACATGCCGCTCGACCAGACCAAAATGGAGTGGCTCCTCGGCGCGCTGGCGAAAACCGATTGTCCCATGAGCTGCCCGCATGGCCGCCCGGTGGTGCTCCGCTATTCGGTCAAGGAAATCGAGCGCGCCTTCCAGCGGATTTAGAATTCCTGCGAGTGCGGGAGGCCCCGCTTTGGCGGCCGGAGTAGCAGGGGTCGTTTGAAGGCTGTTAAAATCGCAAAGCGAAAAATTCCCGTCTGTTCGGATGACGGAAGATTCTAGATGCTCACAGGAGCTAACGTGGCTGAAGCACAGAAAACCGCAGTGGTGTTCGGGCTGGCCAACAAGCGCAGTATCGCCTGGGCCATTGCACTGAAATTGCAGCAAGCGGGCTGGCGCCTGGCGATCACCTATCAGAACGAACGGCTGGAACAGGAAGCCAAGCACCTCATAGCCGATCTTCCCGGCGCTGCCGGCTTTATGTGCGACGTGGGGTCGGACGAGCAGATCGCCAAGTTATTCGATCAGCTCCAGGAGAGCTACGGGACGCTCGAGGGAATCGTGCATAGCGTGGCCTTTGCGCCCGCCGATGAGCTGAAAGGCGAATTCGTGAACACCTCGCGCGAAGGATTTCGCATCGCGCACGATATCAGCGTGTACTCGCTGGTTGCCGTTTCACGAGCTGCGGCGCCGCTGATGAGCGAAGGCGGCGGAATCGTGACGCTCTCCTACTTTGGCGCGGAAAAGGTGGTGCCGCGCTACAACGTCATGGGTGTCGCCAAAGCCGCGCTGGAGGCGAGTGTCCGCTATCTCGCGAGCGATCTTGGCCCGAAGAAGATTCGCGTCAATGCCATCTCGGCCGGTCCCATCAAGACCCTGGCCGCGCGCGGCATTTCGAACCTCGGCGACATGCTCAAGGCTCATGCCGACAAAGCGCCCTTGCGGCGCAACGTCGACGCCGGCGAAGTCGGTTCTGCCGCGGTATTCCTGCTTTCGCCGGGCGGGTCGGGCATCACGGGCGAAACGATTTACGTGGACTGCGGCTACAACATCATGGGCTTTTAGCTTTTTCCTGAACATTTTCTTTCACTCATTGCATGAAAAAACTTACGATTGCGATTGACGGACCTGCCGGCTCGGGGAAGAGCAGCGTGGCGCGCGTTGTCGCGCAGCGGCTCGGTTATTTGTATCTCGACAGCGGGGCGATGTATCGCGCGTTGGCGCTGAAAGCGCTGCAAAATAATGGACTGGCGTTGACGTCGGAAAAAGAGCTGGAAGAGCTCGCGCGCGACACGCAAATCGAATTGCAACCCGCTCCGGTCAGTGTGCATGATCCGACCGTGCACAACCGCGTGCTGCTTGATGGCGACGACGTGACGCAATCCATTCGAACCAACGTGGTGGCGCAAGGCGCTTCGTGCGTCGCCGCCATTCCGGGCGTACGCGCGATTCTGGTAGCCGCGCAACAGCGCGCCGGCGCTTCTGGCGGCGTGGTGATGGAAGGCCGCGACATCGGCACCGTTGTGTTTCCCCACGCGGAGCTCAAGATATTTCTGGAAGCGGCACCGGAAGCGCGCGCCGAGCGCCGCTGGAAAGAGCACGTCGAGAAGAATGAACACTTGGAACTGGCGCAAGTAATGGAGGAAGTGCGGCAGCGCGACCAGCGTGACAGCGAACGCAAGGTCTCTCCGCTGGTTCGCGCAACAGACGCCGTATTGGTCGACAACACCGCGATGGACGTGGAGGAAACAGCGCGGCTTATCGTGATGCTGGCGCAGCAGCGAGAAAAAGCGCTTGGCGAGAGCAAGGGAGAAGATCGTTGATTTTAAGCCTCTGCTACCTGTGGCTGGCTATGGCCGCGGGCCTGCTGCTGCTGCCGGCTTCGGCTAATGCGCCATCCGAAGGGGATCCCATGCAGGCCGCCAAGGAATTTCGTGCGTACCTGGACGCCGACTGGAAGCGCTGGATGGAGCTGTATCCGGAGTTCGCGACCAGCGTGGGCTATCCGGGGCAGAACCGGCGATGGCTGGACAACTCGCCGCAAGGAATCGAAGCGCGCAAAGCGCACCTCGCGGAAAGTCTGAGGAGACTTAGGGTCTTCTCACGTCGGGCACTTCCCGAGGCGGGGCAGCTCGACTACGATTTGTACCGCGAGTTGCTCGAGACGGCCGAGGAAGGATTGCAGTACGGCGACGATCCGCTGCCGTTCCGCAACGTAGTGCCCGGCAATCTGTGGCTGCCCCTAAGCCAGATGGGCGGCGTGCAACAGGGGGCGGCAGAAACACTTTCAACGCAGCCGCGGCAGCGTGTTGCCGATTACGAAGAAATCGTCGCGCGACTGGAAGCCCTTCCGAAGCATGTTGCAGAGCAACAGGCGCTGCTTAGCGAAGGGCTGCGCAAAGGGTTCAGCCAGCCCAAGATCGCGATGCGCGATGTGCCCAAGCAAATCGCGGATCTGGTTCCCGAGGACCCGATGAAGAGCGCGCTGCTGGAGGCGTTTACGGAATTTCCCCCATCCGTCGGCCAAGCAGATCGGGCCCGGCTTACGGAGCGCGCGCGCCGGATCTACGGCAGCGCCGTGCGGCCCGCGTTTCTAAAGTTGCACGACTACGTGGCGAATACCTATGTGCCGGCTTGCCGCGACACGATTGCCGCGACCGCGCTGCCGAACGGAGCGGCCAGCTACGCGTTTCACGTGCGCTGGCAGACGACCACCAGTTTGACGCCGCAGCAGATCCATGACATCGGACTGAGCGAAGTGAAGCGGATTCGCGCCGATATGGACACGCTGATCAAGGCCACCGGATTCCGGGGCAGCTTCCACGATTTCACGGAGTTTCTGCGCAACGACAGACGGTTCTATTTCGAAAAGCCGGAAGAGCTGATCAACGCGTACAAGATCGTTGCCAAATCCATTGATCCGCAGCTGGCACACGAATTCGGAAAGTTGCCTCGCAACCAGTACGGCGTAATTCCGATTCCCGACTTCAAGGCTCCGTCGCAGACCACGGCCTATTATCAGCCGGGAGCGCCCGCAGCCGGCCGGCCGGGCTACTATTTTGTGAACACCTACAACCTTGCGGCGCGGCCGAAATGGGAGATGGAAGCGCTCTCGCTGCACGAAGCTGTTCCCGGCCATCACTTGCAGATTTCCCTTTCGCAAGAGTTAGACGACGTGCCCGAGTTTCGCAAGCACGTCGGCTATTCCGCATTTGTGGAAGGTTGGGCGCTCTATGGCGAAAGCCTGGGCGAAGAGCTTGGCTTGTACAAAGATCCGTACGCAAAATTTGGCCAGCTGAGCTATGAGATGTGGCGCGCGGTGCGTCTGGTGGTGGATACCGGCATGCATACGCTCGGCTGGAGCCGGGAACAAGCTCTGCAGTTTTTCAAGGACAACACCGGCAAGACGGATCAGGACATTACAGTCGAAGTGGACCGCTATATTGTGTGGCCGGGACAGGCTTTGGCGTACAAGATCGGACAGCTGAAGATTCGCGATTTGCGCACCATGGCGGAGCAGATACAAGGCCCGCATTTCGACGTGAGAGGTTTTCACGATGCGGTGCTGGCGGCGGGCGCACTGCCGCTCAACATGCTGGAACCGCGCGTGAGGCATTGGATCGACACGCAGGCCAAGAGAGAATCTCGATGAGCAAACAAGCGACATATTTTTTGCGGGATATTTTGCGGCAGCCGAAAGAACTGCGCTGGACGCTCGAACACTTGACCGGCGCGGGCGAGGAACAGGTCGCGAAAGCAGCCGCCGCCCTTCGCGGGGCGAGGCACTTGTTCCTGACCGGAATTGGAAGCAGCTGGCATGCGGCGCTCGATGTCGCGCCGATGTTCAACCAAGCGGGGCGGCCGGTGTATCTCGTGGAGACATCGGAGCTGTTGCTGTTTCTGGAGTTCCCATCAGGCAGCGCGATGATCGTTATTTCCCGCAGCGGGCGCAGCATTGAGATCGTCCAGTTGGCGGAAAAAGCCAAGCGCAGCGGCGTGAAGGTGATTGGAATTACGAACGCTCCCGAAGGGACGCTGGCGAGGGAAGCAGATTTGCCGATTGTAGTGCCGATCGAGCTGGATCACGCGATTTCCGTTACTACCTACAGCACGTTGGCCGCGGCTTCAGGGGTGCTGGCGCAACAGGCGACCGGGAAGTTCGATACGGGCGATGCTGGGACGCTTGCTGCGTCGGTCGATGAAGCGGGCCGGGCCATCCCCGAATGGCAGAAACAAATCGCTCAATCGAAGTGGGCTGCGCCCGGACGGACGACGTACTTTCTGGCGCGAGGCGCAAGCCTCGGAACCGCACAGGAGGCCCGCCTTTTGTGGGAAGAAGGCGTGAAATCGCCGGCTACGGCGATGGGAACGGGGGTTTTCCGGCACGGGCCGCAAGAGATGGTGCGCGAAGGAATGAGGTTCGGCATCTGGCTCGATGCGGAACGGATGCGGGCACAGGATCTGGCGACAGCGGGTGACCTGCAGAAATTGGGAGCTTCGGTGCTGCTTATCGGGCAGAACGTGCCGGAAGGTCTCGCGGATTTGACGCTGCAGCTTCCCGGGATTCCAGCCCCGTGGCAGTTCCTGGTCGATTGCATACCGGTGCAGCTGGCGGCCGAGCAATTGGCGCGATTGTCCGGCGAGGACAGTGATACGTTTCGCTTGTGTTCGTTCGTCGTGGAAGACGAGGCGGGACTGCTTGGCGGCGCGGCCGGCGCGGAGGCCAAGGCTTGATTGGAGCGGTGGACATCGGCGGGACCAAGATCGCCGTCGGCCTGGTGGATGATGGCGGCCGCGTGGTTCGCCGCGCGGAAGCGCCGACGGAAGCCGAGCGCGGGTATCCGGTTGGCCTCGAGAAAATTACAAAAATGCTCCGGGGGGCATTGCGAGAGACCGGCGCAGCCATTCGTGGCATCGGAATTGGTTCGACGGGGATGCTCGATCCGATCCGCGGCCAATGGCTCGACGTGGATTTCCTGCCGGGCTGGGAGCACCAGAGTCCGATGGAAGACTTATCGCGTGAATTTGGCTTGCGCGCGGCGATGGAAAATGACGGCGACGCGGGGGCTTTGGCGGAAGCTTACTGGGGAGCGGGGAAGGGAAAGAGCCGGATGGTGTATGTGACGATCGGAACGGGAATCGGCGGCGGCATCGTCCTGGATGGATACTTGTACCGAGGCGTCGAGGGATCGCACCCGGAAATTGGGCACCACGTGATGGAGGCGTCGGGCCCAGCGTGCACCTGCGGGCTGCGTGGCTGCTGGGAGGCGCTGGCGGCGGGCTGTTCGATGGAGAAGTGGTATATGGAGAATTGTCCCGCCCAGGATCGCAACGGCAAAGTGGTGACCGCACGCGGAATCTGCGAGCTGGCGCGAAAAGGAGATGAGTTTGCGAAGCAAGCGGTGGAGCGCGAAGGAACGTATCTCGGCCTCGGGCTGGCAAATTTGATTGGGATGTTTGTGCCGGACGTGATTGTGCTGGGCGGCGGAATGATGCAGAGCGCTGATTTGTATCTGGGAAGAATCCACGAGGTGATCCGCGGCGGTTGCCGGTTCGTTCCGGCTGAGAAAACCGAGATTGCCCTGGCATCTTTGGCCGAGAACGCGAACCTGATAGGAGCAGCGATGGCTTGGCGGCACCGCTATGAACACGAAGCGGCCGGCTAGCGGCATTTGCAGTTCGATATCGCAGCCCCTGATTCCATAAATTCTTTTTGCACCCGAGAAAATTCCCTTGACAGCAATGCGTTTTGCATTTACTTTCGGGTTACCCTCAGTAACAAGCTGCTGAAGTAAGGCAGTTCCCGCTGAGCGTGGAGAGCAATGAGTGTCGTCTAAAAGACAATCGGACCCAAGGGATGATTTGGGATGGCCGGGCGACGCGCTGCGCTTTCACATGCTCGTCCGAAGTTAGGCTCCTAATTCATTCATTTTAAAAGCGTTAGATCACAGGAAGATTCCTGGGATGGCGAAGCGACGGTTGGGTGCTGGTGTAGCAGGATGAGGCCAGGGTTCGACCTCCCCGCACCCGTCGACGCCGGTTTCCTCCGAATCGGAATTTGCCTGTTAGCTAACTGGTGAACAGAAGCAATTTCGCCTGCTGGCGCTACGAGTGTGCGCGGGCGAGGGCAAAGGAGACAAGCCTCGAGGAAATAAGAGCCAGCAAGAATTCGTGGCGTGGTGAAGGCCCGGGTTACTTCGGCAACCAACGGTTGTGGGTTCAACTCCCACCAGGGCAGCGTTTTTGGGGTCTGCCGCTGTAGCTCAAGGGGATAGAGCATTGGTCATGTCCTGGGCGCCGATTCCCGCCACCAGGATAACCGGTGTGGTGAAGGTTTGCGTTACTTCGACCGGGTGAGCGCTCCGTCCGCTCTGCGCGGAAGGAGAGGTTGCGGTCTCGAAGCCCGCCTGCTTCGCAAGGAGCAGAAGCTCAAACTACAAACGCAGACCGCTCGTTCCCATCGGGTTAGCCGGGATGGTGCAGTGCAGAGCTACTTCGTTCCCAACACGTTGCGCGGGGCGTTGAAGCCCCGCTACTCTGTTCGATTTTCCTCCCGGCGCGATTTTGGAAAGAGGTTGGACGTGGTGAAGGACAGGGTTACATCGCCTCTGGAGCGGGAGGTCGTGGGTTCGATTCCCACCTGGTCTAAACACACTTGCCGATGCTAGACGCGGCCATGCCCTTGACCAGTAGCTCAGCGGTAGAGCACCTAACGTTCCCTGACCGCTTGTTCCCGTCCAGCAGTTTGTTTCTGGAGCACTGTGAATGAAAAACGAGAACTCGCAAGGAAAGAGCGGGAACCGGAGCCAGTGCCTTCCGGAAAAGAATTCCGCAGCCGCTGGCTCCGAAAGGAAGGAGGTGGGCAAAGATGGTGAAACTGAATGTGTGGAAGCGGATGTTTACGGCACGGACGCACGAAGGAGCGGTGGCACAGCATGTCGATCCGCGGAGTGAGCTGCGGCGGGGTGTGCTGACATGCCTTCTCTGGGAAGACACGTTCTATGAAAAGGGCAGCGACATCGCGAAGCGTCTCGCGGAACTCGTGGCGAGCAACAAGCCGCAAGACGTAGCCGCGCTCGCTTGCGAGGCCCGCGACCAGCCGCAGCTTCGCCATGTTCCGCTCTTCCTGACGCGGGAGTTGGCTCGACGCAAGGGCGCAGGCCCTCTGGTGGCGGATACGCTTGCGCAGATCATCCAGCGGGCGGACCAACTCGGTGAGTTCATTGCACTCTACTGGAAGGACCGCAAGGAACCGCTCTCCGCAGGAGTCAAGCGCGGACTGGCCAAGGCGTTCACGAAGTTCGACGCCTACCAGCTTGCGAAGTACAACCGCGAAGGCACGGTGAGGCTGCGCGATGTGCTGTTCCTTTGCCACGCCAAGCCCAGAAACGCAGAACAGGCCGAAACCTGGAAAAAGCTCGTCGAGAACACGCTCGAATCTCCCGACACCTGGGAGGTTGCCTTGTCCGCAGGGAAGGACAAGCGCGAGACCTGGGAGCGGCTGCTGCGCGAAGGCAAGGTGGGCGGAATGGCCGTGCTGCGCAACCTGCGGCTCATGCTCGCCGCGGGGGTTTCGCCCCAGCTGATCGCGGAACGGCTGGAAAAGGGAATCGCCCGCGCTCTGCCGTTCCGCTTCGTGACGGCCGCCCGCTACGCTGCGAAGCTCGAGGAAGCGATCGAGAAGGCGATGCTGAAGGGCATCGCGGGACTCGAGGTGCTGCCGGGAGTGACGGGGCTGCTGGTGGACGTTTCCGGCTCCATGGAACGCCAGCTCGCGAAAAAGGGTGACACTACCCGCATGGATGCAGCCGCGGGGCTGGCCATCCTGCTTCGCGAGAAGGCGAAGGAATCTTGCATCGCAACGTTTTCCGAAGATTGCGTTGCTATTCCTCCGCGGCGCGGGTTCGCGCTGCGCGACGCAATCGTGAAGTCACAAAATCACTCCGGTACCTACCTGAAGCGTGCGCTGGCGACCCTGCGGACGCGAAAGGAGTGGAGCGGTGTGAACCGCGTGATCGTGATTACGGACGAGCAGTCGCACGACGGGATTCTTCCGGCGTGGACCGAAAAGGCGTACGTGATCAACGTAGCGCCGTATAAAAGCGGGCTCAGCTATGGCAACGGTTGGAACCACATCGACGGGTGGAGCGAGCGGGTGCTCGACTATGTCGCGGCGATGGAAAGGGAAGAAGCCGATTGAAGAGCGCAAGTGCTGCGCGCTGATGCTCAAAGAGCCGCTCGGAGGGGAGCTCCATCGAGCGGCTTTTGCCTTTCCGGGGTGCGTTTTCCGCGCGGCAGGAGCAAAAGAGCTGGCGCTACGGCAATCCCCACTCAAAAAACAGGCCGGGTTCTAGGCGGGTGCCGACATCGAAGCCAGGAATTCGGTGTTGGACTTGGTTTTGGTCAGACGGCTGAGCAAGAGCTCCATCGCTTCGACCGTAGACAGAGGACTTAAAACCTTGCGCAGAACCCAGACGCGGCTGAGTTCATCGGGCGGAAGGAGTAACTCGTCCTTACGCGTGCCGGAGCGCTGGATGTCGATGGCGGGGAAGACGCGCTTGTCGGAAAGGCGGCGGTCCAGGTTGATTTCCATGTTGCCGGTGCCCTTGAACTCTTCGAAGATGACGTCGTCCATGCGGCTGCCGGTGTCGATCAGCGCGGTTGCGATGATGGTGAGCGAGCCGCCTTCCTCGACGTGCCGGGCTGCGGCGAAGAAGCGGCGCGGGCGCTGCAGCGCGTTGGCGTCAATACCACCGGAAAGGACTTTACCGGAGGGCGGGGTGACGGCGTTATAGGCGCGGGCAAGACGCGTGACGGAGTCGAGCAGGATGACGACGTCGCGCTTGTGCTCGACCAGGCGCTTGGCCTTTTCCAGAACCATTTCGGCGACTTGAATGTGCCGCTGCGGAGCTTCGTCGAAAGTCGAGCTGATGACCTCGCCCTTCACCGTGCGCTGCATGTCGGTAACTTCTTCCGGGCGCTCGTCGATGAGCAGAACGATCAGGGCAACTTCCGGGTGATTGGTGGTGATGGAATTGGCGATGGATTGCAGCATCATCGTCTTACCGGTGCGCGGCGGAGCCACGATCAGACCGCGCTGGCCCTTTCCGATGGGGCAGAGAAGGTCGAGCACGCGGCCGGTCATGTTTTCCTTGGCCGTTTCCATCTTGAGGCGGCCCTGCGGGTAAAGCGGCGTCAGGTTGTCGAAGAAGATTTTGTTGCGGGCAACCTCGGGGTCTTCAAAGTTGACGGCCTCGACCTTGATCAGCGCGAAGTAGCGCTCGCCGTCCTTGGGCGGACGGACTTGGCCGGAAACGGTGTCGCCGGTGCGCAGGTCGAACTTGCGGATCTGCGAAGGCGATACATAGATGTCGTCCGGGCCGGGAAGGTAGTTGTACTCAGGCGCGCGGAGAAATCCGAACCCGTCCGGGAGACATTCGAGTACCCCTTCAGAGAAGATGAGGCCGCTCTTTTCGGTTTGCGCGCGGAGGATTTGGAAGATCAGCTCCTGCTTGCGCATGCCGCTGGCGCCGGGAACGTTGAGCTCCTTGGCGATCTTGGCCAGGTCGGTGATGTTGCGTTCCTTCAGCTCAGCGAGGCTGATGCTGATTTGGTTGTTTTGCTCTGCTGTTTCTTTAGCCATATGTCCTTAACTTCTTGGTTTTTGAGTAGTGAATGTTTCCAGAAATCAGATTGGTTCACGGGATGGATTACCGCTCCGGCAGCACGGTCAGGCTTGCTCACAGTCCGTGACGCAACCCTGAGTCCTGACCCACCAGGAAGGCAAACCCTTGATTGGCAACTGTCGCGTCCCGCGTGAAGTTCTTGAGAAGCGCCGGCGGAGAAACCGCAAGCGAAGCGGAATGCGTCAGTTGGTCAAACTCTTATCTTTCTCGGCCCCACCGGCAAACTCACCGGCGACGGTTGCGACGGCGACGGGCACAATCGGCCGCTCGAGCGCAACCTGGAGTACTTCATCCATGGTCTCGACAAGATTTACCGTGAGACTAGCGAGGATCTCCTGGGGGATGTCCGCCAGGTCTTTCTCATTGTCCTTCGGAAGCAGTATCGTGCGCAAGCCCATTCGGTGGGCGGCAAGCAGTTTTTCCTTGACACCCCCGATGGGGAGAACCTTGCCCCGCAGCGTGATTTCGCCGGTCATGGCCACGTCGCAGCGCACGGGAATGCGGGTGAGCGCGCTGACGATGGAAGTGCAGATGGTGATGCCGGCGGAGGGGCCGTCTTTCGGGATGGCGCCTTCCGGCACGTGCACGTGAATGTCGAGGTTGCGGTAGAAATCCTTCGGCAAGCCGAACTGCGTGGAGCGTGAGCGGACGTAGCTCATGGCGGCCTGCGCGGATTCCTGCATCACGTCGCCCAGTTTGCCGGTAAGAGTGAGGCGTCCCTTGCCTTCCATCAACGTGGCCTCGGTTGCCAGCACGGAGCCTCCCACTTCGGTCCAGGCAAGTCCGGTGGTGAGACCGATCTCGTTGTGCTTTTCCAACCAGAACTCGCGGTACTTGAGAATGCCGAGATATTCGCCGGCATTGGCGGCTGTGACCTCGAGCTTTACCCCGCTGCCGTCGGTAACCACCTTGCGGGCCACCTTGCGGGCAACGTTTTGAATCTCGCGTTCGAGGTTGCGCACGCCGGACTCGTGCGTGTAGTGCCGGATGATGTGCAGCAGGCCGTCGTCGGTGAAGGAGAGGTTTTCTTCCGTGAGGCCGGTAGCTTCGCGCGACCGCTTGACCAGGAAGCGCTTGGCAATTTCGAGCTTTTCCTGCTCGGTGTAGCCCGCGAGGCGCAGAATCTCCATGCGATCCTGCAGCGGCTGCGGTATGGTGTGCAGCACGTTTGCGGTGCAGACGAACATGACCTTGGAAAGGTCGTACTCGACGTCGAGGTAGTGATCCGTAAAAGAGTGATTAAGCTCCGGATCGAGAACTTCCATAAGCGCTGCCGAGGGATCGCCGCGGAAGTCGGTGGACATCTTGTCCACTTCATCCAGCACGAAAATCGGGTTGATGGTGCCGGCCTTTTTCATCATCTGGATGATCTGGCCGGGCAAGGCGCCGATGTAGGTGCGCCGATGGCCGCGGATTTCCGCTTCATCGCGCACGCCGCCCAGCGAAACGCGGACGAATTTCCGTCCGGTCGCGTGGCCTATGGACATTGCCAGCGAAGTCTTGCCGACGCCCGGCGGGCCGACGAAGCAGAGAATCGAGCCTTTGGGATTTTTGACCAGCTGCCTGACGGCAAGGAATTCCAGGATGCGGTCTTTGATTTTCTCGAGCCCGAAGTGCTCTTTGTTCAAGATCTCTTCAGCGAGCTTAATATCGCGGATCTCTTTAGAGCGCTTTTTCCAGGGCACGGCAAGCAGCCAATCCAGGTAGTTGCGGCTGACGGTTGATTCCGCCGACATCGGCGGCATGAGCTCAAGCCGCTTCAGTTCGGTCAGCGCCTTCTCCTGCACCTCGGGAGACATGCCGGCGCTTTCAATCTTTTTCTTCAGCTCGTCGATTTCGCTCTTTTCGCCGCGCCCGAGTTCCTTCTGGATGGCCTTCAGCTTTTCGTTGAGGTAGTACTCTTTTTGTGCGCGCTCCATCTGCCGCTTTACGCGGGTATTGATGTTGCGATCCACGTTGAGCTTCTCGAGCTCGATTTCAAGGATGTCGGAGATGCGCGTAAGCCGCTCGACCGGATCGGTGGTTTCAAGCAAATCCTGCTTTTCATCAACCGGAAGCTGCAGGTTGGCCGCAATCGTGTCGGAGAGCCGGGCCGCGTCGTCCACCCGCGCAGCAGCGATCATGGTGTCGTAATTCAAGCTTTGCGAGAGCTTGATGAACTGTTCGTAGAGGCCCGTGACCTTCTGGACCAGCTGATCGAGCTGCGGAGAAGGTTCGACGCGGGCTCCCAACAGGCGGATCGAGGCCCGGAAAAAGCCTTCTTCGGCCGCTACGGAAATGGCGCGAGCGCGTTCCACGCCTTCCACGAGAACCTTGATATTGCCGTCGGGCAATTTGACGCTCTGCACGATGTTGGCCAGGGTGCCAACGGCGTAGATCTCTTCCGGCTTCGGATCGTCAACTGACGCGTCGTGCTGCGTGGAGAGAAAAATCTTCTTGTCCCCGGCGAGGGCTTCCTCGAGGGCGCGCACGCTGGCTTCGCGGCCGACAATAAACGGCGTCATCTGCTGCGGAAAGATGACCATGTCGCGCACCGGCATCATGGGGACGCGCTTCATTTCCTGCTTTTCGCGAGTAAACATTAGACCCCTGAACTTCTCAGAACCGGTCCGGCGGGACCGGGAAGAAAACTGTCTTTCTCAGAGTTGGTCTGCCAACCTCAGCGAGAGTCTGTCCGGACAAACCCCTCTAAACCCTGAACCCGGGTGACTCCCTGACGCCGCGCCGGCACGGCAACTAGCCTGCTTTTTCGAGCAAGCTCCAGTTGATTTCGTGACCGCGCACCATGTCCGCGGTCACGACAAAATCGCGAACCTTACGCTGCATGGGCAGGTGGTACATCAGCTCCAGCATGAGGTCTTCCAGAATCATGCGCAAGCCGCGCGCGCCGACCTTACGCTGAAGAGCCAACTCGGCCACGGTCTCAAGCGCTTCGTCGGTGAAGCGCAAGCGGACGTTTTCGAACTCAAACAGCCGTTGATACTGCTTGAGCAGTGCGTTCTTCGGCTCGGTCAAAATCTTCATCAAAGCGGCTTTGTCCAGGTCGTTCATGACGCCCGCCACCGGCAGGCGCCCTACAAATTCGGGAATCAGGCCATAGCGGATCAAGTCCCCGGGTTGAACCTGTTCGAGCAGCTCGGTGTTCCGACGTTGAGCTGTCGTGGGTGCCGCGTCCGTGTGGAACCCGAGAGCGCGCGTCCCCGCGCGTTTCTCGATGATTTTCTCGAGGCCGACAAAAGCGCCGCCGCAGATAAACAAGATGTTCGTCGTGTCCACCGGCGTAAATTCCTGGTGAGGATGCTTTCTGCCGCCTTGCGGCGGTACGTTGGCGACCGTTCCTTCCAGAATTTTCAGCAGAGCCTGCTGGACCCCTTCCCCCGAGACATCGCGGGTAATGGACGGGTTCTCGTCCTTCTTCGCAATCTTGTCGATTTCGTCGATGTAGATAATGCCTTGCTGGGCCTTCTGTACATCGCCGTCGGCGGCCTGCAGCAGCTTCAAAATAATGTTTTCCACGTCTTCACCGACATAGCCCGCTTCGGTTAGCGTCGTGGCGTCCACGATGGCGAAGGGAACGTCCAGCATGCGCGAAAGCGTTTGCGCCAGAAGGGTCTTGCCGGTGCCGGTCGGGCCGATCAGTAAAATGTTCGATTTGCTCAGTTCGACGTCGCCCGGCTGCTTGTTCAGGAAAATCCGCTTGTAGTGGTTATAGACGGCGACAGCCAATTTCTTCTTGGAACGATCCTGCCCGATGACGTAGCCATCGAGAAACTGCTTGATTTCGGGGGGGCGGGGAAGCCGGCGGGCGGGTGCGGCCGCCTGTTCGCGCTTTTCGTCTTCCAGAATCGTTTCACACACGCTGACGCACTCGTTGCAGATGTACGCGCGGGGGTAGTCCGAAGGCGAACTGATCAACTTCTCCACCTGCTCCTGCGTCTTATGGCAGAAGGAACAGCGCAGCGGTTCGTCGGAGCTGTATTTTTGTTTCACGTGTGTGAGGGCCTCGCCTCAGCCGAGCCGGTGGCAGAGAGCTTCTGCATCCTTCTGTTCGAACCAGGGCCGTCAAGCGGGCCCTAGATTCTTATTCTAGGCCGAATTTCTGTTTGTGCCAAAAACAATCCGCATGGGCTACTAACCTTTTGGGAACGCTCCATTTGACGTTCCACGACAGCCTAGCGGTGCTTAAAAATAATCTCGTCGATCATCCCGTATTCTTTCGCCTGCTCGGGATTCATGATGTAGTCGCGCTCAACGTCCTTTTCGATGCGATCGACCGGCTGGCCGCTGTGCCTCGCCAAAATCTGGTTGATGGTGGTGCGCATGCGCAGAATCTCCTTGGCATGCAGGTCAATGTCGGTCGCCTGGCCGCCCAAGCCGCTCATCCACGGCTGGTGGATCAAGACGCGGGCATTGGGGAGAGCGAAGCGCTTCTTTGGAGCGCCGCCCGCGAGTAAAACCGCCGCGATCGATGCCGCCTGGCCCACGCACGTGGTCACCACGTCCGGCTTGACGAACTGCATGGTGTCGTAGATCGCAAAACCCGCGGTGATCGACCCGCCGGGAGAGTTGATGTACAGCTGGATATCCTTTTCCGGGTCTTCCGCCTGCAAAAAGAGCATCTGCGCGGTGGCCAAGTTGGCGACGTGATCGTCAATGGGCGTACCAATAAAGATGATGTGCTCTTTCAGCAGACGGGAATAGATGTCGTAGGCGCGTTCGCCACGGCTGGTCTGCTCCACCACCATCGGTACCAGCGTCGTTCCGCGGTATACGGGTTCGTCGTGTCTGCTCATTTTCCCAAGAATGTCCGTTCTGGAAGTGGATTGGATGGTCGCAACGGGTTTCCGGTTACGCCCGCCGGCTCAGGAACCCGCCGCTGCGGCCGCGGTGCGAACATTGGCGTTTTGCGCCAGCCAATCGAGAGTTTTATCGCTCCGCAACTTGGCTTTCATCCTATCCAGCGCTCCTTGCTTTGTCAATCGAGCGCGAATTGCTTCTACCGATTCGCCACTATGACCGCCAAGATGCTCAAGCTCGTGCTGTATGTCCTCGTCGGTGACATCGATGTTTTCGGTCGAAGCGATGCGGTCGATGATCAGCTCGGCTTTGACGTCTTCCTTGGCGCGGTCTTCCTGACGCTGGCGGAGGCTGACCCAGTCAAGGTTGACGGCGCGCGGATCCACTCCCTGCTGGGCCAGCGAGCGCACCACTCGCTCCAGGCGCACGTCCTTTTGATGTTCTACAAGCGATTCCGGAACCGGGAAGTCGTGCGCCTTTACCAGCTCAAAGATGATTTTTTCGCGCTGCAGGTCCTTCCTGCGGTGTTCGCGTTCGTGCTCCAGGCTTTCGCGAATTTTGGTCCTGAGCTCGTCGAGCGTAGCCGCGTCGCTGACATCCTTGGCGAAATCGTCGTTCAGCTCGGCCAGCTTCTTAACCTTGATGGCGGTGACGTCGGCATCATAGTGGAATTTCTTGCCGGCCAGCTTGGCATCCGGGTAATCGGACGGATAGTCTACGTCGAACGCCTTGTGGTCGCCGACCTTTGCGCCCAGAAGGTTCTCGTTGAAGGGCTGCATGGTTTCTTCCGCCCCGACGTGGCACATCACGCTGTCGGCATGGATGGGATCGCCGCCGCCGTCGGGAACTCCGGCCAGCTTGAGCTGAACGAAGTCGCCGTTTTCAACCGCGCGCCCTTCGACCGGCGCAAAAGCCGCGGCGCGTTCGCGAGTTTCCTCGAGCGCCTTGTTGACGTCTGCATCGGCCACTTCCATCGCCGGCATCTCGATGTCCAGCCCTTTGTATTTGCCAAGCTCAAATTCCGGCAGCACCTCGAATACGGCCCGAAACTTCAGCGGCTGGCCTTCGTTAAAGTCCAGCTTGTCCACCTGCGGTTGCGACACGGGATTTAGCTTTTGCTCGGCAACGGCCTTTTCAACCTTTTCCGGTACCAGAGACTGGAGGACTTCGCCCTTGATATCATCCGCGAAACGGCGCTTGATCAGCGAAACCGGGGCCTTGCCCGGTCGGAACCCGGGTACGCGAGCCACGCGCGCGATCTCTTTCGCAACCCTTTCGGTCGCCTTGCTCACGTCTTCCGCGGGGATTTCCAGCTCTAGCTCGCGGCGGCATGTTGCTTCAGCCATGCTTCATACCTCGTTTCACGTTGGGATACAGCTGAGGGAGGGGCGCCTGTTCCTTCGCGCGTAGCTCAGCAAGATTAAGGACGCTGAACAGACCACACCGTGCGAATGCCACCCTGCAGTGCGAAAGATAAGTATAGAAGAGGCGCGCAGATGGGTCAATTTGTGTGCGCTCAAGCGCGTACAATAGTCGCCCAACGGAGAACGATCGTGAAAAACAGCGCCGTCTTACTGGTGCAATGCCCGGACCGCAAAGGCCTGGATGCAGCTATCGCCGAATTCCTCTACCGGCATGACGGGAATATACTTAACTTCGAACAGCATTCGGCGGGGCAGGAGCGTTTCTATCACGCCCGAGTGGAATGGGATCTCGGCGGGTTCAAGCTCGATCTAGAACAGTTCGATGCCGCCTTCGGCGCGGTCGCCCACAATTTCGGCATGAACTGGAGCGTCGCACTCAGCAGCCACCGTCCCCGGCTGGCGATTTTTGTCTCTAAATACGACCACTGCCTGGTCGACCTCCTTTACCGGCAACGCGGAGGCGAGCTGGCTTGTGATTTTTCTCTGATCATCAGCAACCATCCGGAGACGAAACACCACGCGGATTTCTATGGGGTGCCGTTTCAGCTCATACCCATCAGCCAAGAAAGCAAAGCGCAAGCCGAAGCCGCGCAATTGCGGCTCCTAGAGAGCGAGAAGATTGACCTGGTCGTTTTGGCCCGCTACATGCAGATTCTTTCGGACCATTTCGTTCAGCATTACGCACGGCCCATCATCAACATCCATCATTCGTTCCTGCCGGCCTTTGTCGGAGGCAAGCCGTACCATCAGGCCTATGACCGCGGCGTCAAGCTGATTGGCGCGACCGCGCATTATGTAACGGAGGTTCTCGACGATGGTCCGATCATCGAACAAGGTGTCGTCCGCATCACGCACAAGGACGATGTCGAAGACCTGATCGAGAAAGGACGTGATCTGGAAAAGATGGTGTTGTCCAGGGCCGTGCGCTGGCACGTGGAAAACCGCATTCTGCTCGACGGCAACCGCACTGTGATTTTCGAATAGGGAAAAGCGACGGTTTTAATCTGCGGCCGCGGCGCTTTCGGCTCCGCCGGTCAGATCCGCGTGCAGCAGGCGGTGGAAAAGATGCTCACCCGCCTCGCGACGGACCGAGAGACGTCCGGCCAGGTAGGCGCGCGACGCCAAACCCTTCTGCACGGCATCACAGATGGCCATGTCTTCGTCCTGAACCATCTCGCTTACCCGGATGCTTTCCCGATTCCGACTTTCCGCGGCCGCGCCGGTGTCAGAAAAATAGTAGTCGAATACCACCGCGCACTTGTCCACCGCCAAGGGTAGGACCAGATTGGTGTCCATCACCCCTTCATAGGCATTGATCATGAAGTTGGGATAGATCCAAAGATAGAACGCACGGCCCTGGCGAGTGTTGGCGACGCTTGCTTCACTGGACGAGTCCGAGGAAAGCGGGCTCGACTGCAGGCAGGATCGCGCAAAATTCTCAATCGTGTAGCTCGTGTATTCAATCACGCTGCTCAGGCCCTTGTGTGCGTGAGGAACGTGATAGCCGCCATCCAGGTAATTGTCCACGTAAACCTTCCAGTTGCACTTCAACGTATACACGCGGCGGTCGAAAAACTTGAGCTTTTCCGTTAGACGGAGCGGCGCAACCAAATCCGGCACGTTGTCCAGAAAGCCCTTCAGCGCTCCCGCTTGGCCATCAAGATTCACGTAAACGAAGTTTTCCCAGGTGTCCACAGGGATAGGCACCAGGCCGTTTTTCGCGCGGTCAAATTCGCAAACTCCTTCGAATTCGACCATTCCCTTGAGGGCCCCGTCGTTGCCGTAGGTCCAGCCGTGATAGGGACAACGAAACTGTTTGGCGCAGCCTTCGGGCTCGGTAACCACGGCGGCCGCATGATGCCGACAGACGTTATAAAACGCGCGCAAAACTCCGTCTTCTCCACGGGCGACGACGATCGGCTCTTCGCCTAGTTCCGCCGTGAAGAACTGGCCCTTTTCCTTCACTTGATCCACGCGGCCCGCAACCTGCCAGTTATGCGCGAAGACTCGTTCGTGTTCCAGACGGGCGATTCGGGGATCGAAGTACCACGGCGAAGGAATGGTAGACGCTTTCTCCAGCGGATCGTCAGGGCGGTACAAGCTCAGAAGAGAGGTGACGCTGCGCTCCATGCGTTTGGTCCTCGCGGCAGTAAGGGGTTGCGATGCTAATTAGATCGCGGAAAGCACGAATTTGGAAGGGCCAGGGAAAACAAGCGCGAAGCTGGGTCCTCGCGAGAGGACCCGATAGCCCTCTAGCCAGGCGCGTTGCAGTATTTCAAGGAGCTGATGTGGGACAAATCGATGGCGCGCGAGTGTTTCGGTGGGTACGCCGATGCCGTAAGATCGATGTGCCCACCAATCGCATCACGCAGATCTTAGGCGGAACGCGTGCCATCACGGGTAACACGGCCCTGCGCCTCGCCCATTTCTTTGGCACGAGTGCTCAGTTTTGGATGAATCTGCAGAGCCTATACGACTTGCGGCTCGCTCAGGAGGAGATGGGAAAGTCTATCAAGTCGCTTCCCACCTTGAAACGACGGGAGTTGGTCCACGCCTGAACGGCCGCATCCCAGAGACCTATCGCTTCCTTCATTTTGGCAAGTTCCCAAGGTGCGACTTTTCACGATTTAGTTCGGTCTACTTCGGCCACGAGTAAGAAATTTGACTTCTGTTTGCGTCGGAAGGTCCCGAAGACTATGATCAAATCTGGCTGTACCCCACCGCAAGCACACGCCTGTTAGGTGCGACGGCGTCGTAGCCAGCACCGATATCGCAAAGTTCGTCAGATTTTAGTCGCTTTGAAGATGAAAAAAGAAACAGATAGAGAATCGGAATCTCTGGTTATCAATCAAGCTGGTCGCTACAAGACCCTACACGACGAAGTCACTGCTCTGATGAAGTTGTGGAACCTAGTGACAGGCTACGACGAGAAGTGCTTCATAACCAGAAGGATTTCAACTCTGCAAAACGAAGCGCTTGTCGTCCTACGGGAAGCAAAATTAGAGTTCGAATCGGCAACGTTCCAATTTCGCACAGTTAAAGACTGAGTCATCGGGAAGCGCCAAGAAAGCCACCGAGCGCCGGGATGTCCCGCCGGACTTGCTCGATGTCATCACGAAGCTCTTGATTAGCGGCGATGTGTTTCGCAAGCTCCGAGAACCATCTGGTATGCCGGCTCCGCTCGTTTCACGTGATGTAGACGAATTTTGCCAAGTTCCTAGTCGGGCCAGGGTGCACATGCTTCGTGCAACCACCAGTTCGGTCTGCAACGAAGTAAGAAAAGCAAGCTCTGTGACGACACGCAATTGTGAGTCCCGTGCTACGGCGTTTGCTTCTTCATTGAGCGGCATCCGGCACTGCGTGTAAAGCTTAAGTGGTCGCGACCGTTTGTGCTGGATGTGGCTAAGTCGCGGAGGGAAAAGCGAGCACGGCAATAGCGGGCAGAAAATGATAAGCTGAATTCCCGTGGGCTTGTGGCGGAACTGGCAGACGCGCATGACTTAGGATCATGTCCCGCAAGGGGTGGAGGTTCGAGTCCTCTCAGGCCCACCAAATCCTCTGGCACAATCTAGCGCATTTTCAGGTCGCAGGGTCCACACTTTACACGCCTTGGTTTGGAAATTGGGAACGCAAATAGCCAGTATTTATGGGGTTTTTCGCGGTTCTTCGCTACTTCTAGACATAGCACAGTTCCGCCGCTCCCGCACGCCTAATTAGAAATATACAAAATTTTCGCATCGTTTCACTGCCGAGGAGCGTGAGAGACGGCTGTTTGCTAGCAGTACCTCGGTACTATAGCCATGGAACTACCGGGTTGCGAACATCACGAGGAGCGATAACTCGTGAATTGCTATGTGTCTCCCAGCCGCGACCTGGGCGGCACATCCACAGGAATCACACCTTTCCCATCGGGGCTAACAACTTGGCGTCAACGGTAAACACGAAGTCTGGTCTCCGCGCGGTGGGGGCTCTGCGTCCCGACTACCAGGCTTCCGAAGAGCCGGTTGCTTTAGAGACCGCCGTCATCGTGGCAGGCGCACGCCCGGGCAATACCGGAGCAAAGCGCGAGCTCTTTTCTGAAGAGACGCAGACCGTCCTCGTCTTTGAACGGGGCGCGGTGATTCGCCTTTCGGCAGGAGTCGCCGACGGTCAACTGCTTTTCCTGACCAACGAGAAATCGGGCAAGGAAGTGGTAACTCAGGTCGTCCGGAAGCGCAGTTTCCGGCCGACCAGCTGCTACGTGGACTTGGAATTTACCGAGGCCAGCCCGGGCTTTTGGGGCATTGAGTTCCCGAAATCCGCTCCGGTACTGCCAAGCCAGGTTAAGAACGACTCTGGCGGCGACGAAGTCGGCGATTCGGTCAAGTCTGCGGCACCGCCCGATTTGCAGGAAATCGAGCGGCTGAAGAACGAAGTGGCCGAGCTGCAGAGCCGGCTCAAGACCTTGAGTGGCGCCACAGCAGGCTCAGCTGGTGCCCCGCCGTTGCCAATTGCCAACGCCAACGAGTCTGCGACCAGCGAGTTGCTGAAGCAGCAGCGAGAGGAAACCGCGCTGTCACAATTGATTGCTCAGGAAGCACAACAAGAACAGCTTCATGGTCCGCAGCGGCTGGTGGCTTATCCGAAAAAGAGCCCACGTTCGGTTGTGAAGGTGGCCAGCAAGGCCGCGACAGCTGCTGCCGTCGCGGCGGTCATCGTCGCCGCCTGTATCGCGGTCTATCGTTTTGGCCTGCTCGATTCGTTCATCGCAAAGTCAACCGCAGCCAAGTCTGCTCCGAACAATACCTCGGCGAATTTGAAGCCAGGCCCGCCCACCGCGGCGCAACTCGCCAATCCGGCCGCGGCGCCCGGCAATTCGGTCGCAGCGGCGGCCACGCAAACGGCGCCCTACGCCTCGAATGCGCAAACGCAAGAGACTGGCGGCACAAGCAGTTTCGGAACCGGCTCGGTCAAAGTGCCATTGGAAACCGCCCCCGCAGCGCCGGACGTCTTGCCTAAAGAAGCAATACGGCGAAGCGGCTCTCGGAACAAGAATGTCGACGGTAGCGCCTCCGCAACAGGAATCGTCCCGTCAAACAGTCCCTCTAACGTCGCGGAGCGCAGCAACACGACGGCGGTGGGAGACTACGTGGCACCAAAGCTGATTTACTCGGTGAAGCCGGTTTCGCCTCCCGAAGCCCTACGCAACTACGTCACGGGAAACGTTAATGTGGACGCGCTGGTTGACGTGACGGGCCACGTAAAGTCGGTCACCGTGCTTTCAGGTCCGCAGAAGTTGCGGAACACAGCGATCGCGGAGATGAAGCGGTACGTTTACGAGCCGGCTCGCCGGAATGGCAAGCCGGTCACCGCACATGTGGAGACTAGCCTCAAATATTGGTACGAGCCATAGTCCATCACCAACCCCGAGTCCCGGTTTCTTAGTCCAATTTTAGTCCGTACCAAAACCGGCTGCGCGACCGATAAGGCCTTCACCTGAGAAAAAAATCAGCCTCGTCTGCAAAAAATGCTTCGAATTGGGCACTCTCGCGGGGGAAAGTGGCGCTTCTCCATCGGATTTTCTCGCGGCTTTCTTCAAAACGGAGCTTTTTCGCACTGATTTGGCTCCGGAGCGTTCCTGTTCTGAGAAGGGAACCGAACGTGCCTTAGATCTCCGAACCCGCCCACACACAAGGAGGTGTGGAACCAATGATTCGTAAACTTTTTGTCGGCGCAACGCTGGCAGGACTGATGACTGTTGGCGTCGGCACTGCGGTCAAAAGCGCAAACGCGCAGGACCCGGGCGACAAGCAGCAGCAGGCGTCCAAGACCGTCTCCGGCAAAGTTGCTTCGATCGGAAACGGCGGACATTCCTTCAGCCTCGAAGTAAACGGGGAAGGCAAAAGCAAAATGGACTTTGTTGTGGACAAGAACACCCAGGTCAACGGACAAGTCAGAGAAGGCACTTCAGTCACGGTTCAGTATCAGGCTATGGCCAATGGCCAGAATCTTGCCGTCAGCATCACGGCGAACGCCTAACAACGCGAACCATCATCATCCACAATCACAATAGGGTGCGCTGGCCAGAACACTAGAACGGTCGCGCACTCTTTTTTCAGGTGGCTTCAGCTCCCGATCTCCGGTTTTGAATTGCGCGCGCCTGGCGCCTTCTATAGTCTTGGTCGAGCCGTTTCGGCATTTGGCGAAAAGCAGCCGCTGCCAGCTTCGCCGTCGCGGCTCTGCGGCCATGACAGACTCGAGCGACAGCAGGGAATTCACGATTGGCGTTGATATCGGCGGCACGAAAGTTGCCGGTGGACTCGTCAACCAGCGCGGCGAATTGGCGAAGGTTCTGCGCGCTCCCATGAATCCGCGAGGCTCCGCAGCGGAAGGATTCGCCGCCGTTACCGCCGTGGTGGACAAGGTTCTTCCCGACCATTCCGGGACTAGCAGGCCAATTCCTATCGGCATTTGCGCGCCGGGCCCACTTGATCCCCGGACGGGAGTGGTGTTGAATCCGCCCAACGTTCCCTGCTGGCGTAATTTTCCGCTGGTTTCCGAAATCGAACGGCGCTACGGAGTCGCCGCGAAGCTCGACAACGATGCAAATGCAGCTGCGCTTGCGGAAAGCTTGTGGGGAGCGGGCCGCGGCTACCGCAACGTCTTTTACGCCTGCCTCGGAACCGGAATTGGATCCGGCATCGTAATGGACGGCAGGATTTTTCATGGCCGAACCGGTTCGGCCGCCGAGGGCGGCCACGTCAGCATCGACTACCGAGGTCCAGTGTGCAATTGCGGCAAGAAGGGCTGTATCGAAGCGCTGGCATCGGGGACAGCCATTGCGCGGAGGGCCCGAGAAGCCGTCACTGCAAACGAAAAAGCCGGCGCCGGCCTGCTGGCCATGGCGAATGGCGCCCCCGCAATGATTCGCAGCGAAATGATCGGCGCCGCTGCCCGAAACGGCGATCTCCTGGCTCAAGAGATCCTGGCGGACACGCAGGAGTTTCTCGCCATCTGGCTCGGAAACATCATTGACCTGCTTGAGCCGGATGTGCTGATCCTCGGGGGCGGGGTTTCCGAAATGTTCCGCCCGTACTTTCAGCAAATTCAGACGCGGCTGAAGGGCTGGTGCGTGAATGCCCGCTGCGGCGAGATTCCTTTGGTGCTGGCGCACTACGGCGAAAATTCCGGTATCGCCGGTGGTGCGGCTCTCTGCTCTCTTCCCGATGAAATTTAGGACTTGGCGGATTTTTGCGGAGGAATATCCGCATAACCCGGAGCCACTTGCTTGATGTTTGCCGGTACGTCGGCGTGGACCACGCCTAGCGACCAGCGAATTCCTCCGGCCAATAGATTCTGGAAGAAGCCATTGTGCCAGTTTTCCGGCCGGTCGCCGATCGCAGTGTAGAAGACACGCCCTTTTCCGTGCATGCGGGCCCAGGTCCCGGGGTACGGCCGCCGCTCATAGCACGCATTTTTCAGCTTGCTCGTGTCGATGGTCAGGATCACATGCAAGTCGGGCATGAAATCCTTCAGCGAATACCACTCTTCGTTCATTTCGATTGGCGAAGTCACGCCTTCGAGTCCGGGGAACTTAGGGTCGTTGACAATCAGATCGGTGGTCTGCAGCCGAGGATTGTCTCCGTGAATGATGAATTCACCGCCGAGCATGCGCAGATACGGGTCGGACTTTTCGCCGTAAGCAACGTAACGTGTTCCTTTTTCCATGGAATCCGGTTCGGTGTGGAAAGTGTCGCTCGCCGCGTGCACGCCGACGAAACCCTTGCCCTCGTGAATCGAGTCCAGAAATGTCTTCTTGCCCGCGGCGGACATCGGCGGATTCTTGTCGGTGCCCTCCGTCGTTAGGTCTCCGGTCGTAAAGAAAAGCATGGCATCGAACTTGCGGAAGTCCGCCGAATCAAAAATTCTCCCATCCTTCGAACATTCAAGCTCAAACCCGTATTTTTTGCTTAGCTCGGTCACGGTGTTTTCCAGAATGCTGGGCTTGCCGTCGACACGCTTCACGACCTGATGTTCGAATCCTGAAGACTTCGTGAACACGAGCAAGGATTTCTGCGAAGCCGGCACCAGGCCCTTTGGCAGGCTGGCTGCAGCGCCTGCGAGCCCAGCCGTCTTCAGAAATTTGCGGCGGTTTTCGTGAAGATTCATTTTCCTCTCCTGATCGTGATCTCTAAGAATGACTTTCGCCGTGCGCGCAAGCCGGGTACGAGGAAAAGACTCGGTCCGGCGTCCAACCGAGCTCGCGCATGCCAGTCTCCGACGAGTAGTAGGCGGCCACCGCCCAGCCCTTTAAGTTTTCAAAGTGCGCGTTGTTCGCCGAGCCCTTAGCTGCCGCCGTTTCTAGCAATACATTGAGGTCGGCATCGGTCATCGCAACCAAGCTTTTGTGCGATGTGTGGCTGGCCGCTGCCTCAAATGCCGCCAGGGCCTCTGCCAATTCCTGCCGGGTCCGCTCAGAGTCGACGCTCAGCAGAAGATCAATGAACTGCGCGCAGCGCGCTTTGTGCGATCCCGGAACCATCGCTTCGGCGATCCTGTCCAGGGCGGCAAACTGCGCCGCGGAAAGAACGAGCGGTCTGTGCGATTGCAATGCCAGAGCTTGGTCGACGAAATCGAGCAGACTGCCATTCAAGAGGTGTGCGCGGACCGGATGGAAAGCCGAGAGGGCGGGGAACAGGGCTCCGCCTGCCAGTCCGGACAAAAGGGTCTGCGCCAATTCGCGCCGCGAGACACTTCGCCGCTTTGCTCGGGCGACCGGAAGCTCCTGGGTCACTGGGGCGGAATCCTCTCCATTTGTCGCGGCAGATGTTACCATTCCGCGGGGAAAGAAAGGAATCGGCCTGGTGCAAAACAAGAGCAAGTCGGAATTCGACGTCATTGTTGTCGGTTCGGGCGCCTCGGGCGGTTGGGCCAGCAAGCGCTTGGCGGAAGCTGGCCTCAAAGTAGCGCTGCTCGAAGCGGGCAAGCCGCAATCCGATCGAAACTTCACTGAACACAAGCCGGAGTTCGAACTGAAATATCGCGACCAGGCCAAGGAGCTCTTGCAAAAGACTCGTCCGATTCAATCGCGATTCGCTTGTTCGGAATACAACTCCGATTGGTTCATAAACGATCTGGAAGAGCCGTATACCACTCCCAACGATCAGCCGTTCCTGTGGATGGGCCGCCTCCGCGTCACCGGCGGCCGCACCAATGTCTGGGGCCGCGTCAGCCTGCGCTTTAGTGACCTCGACTTCAAAGCCGCCTCGCACGACGGGTACGGCGAAGACTGGCCGCTCAGCTACAAAGACCTCGAACCCTACTACGACCTGGTCGAAAAATACGTTGGCGTCACAGGAATGTCGGAGGGATTGGAGCATCTGCCCGACGGGCAATTCCAACCGCCCATGCCACTGACCTGCCAGGAAACCATCTTTCGCGAGCGCTGCAAGGCCAAGCTAGACCGCGTGGTTACCCTCGCCCGTTCTGCAAACCTTACCCGCCCGATCAACGGTCGCGGCCCCTGCCACTATTGCGGCCCCTGCGAACGCGGCTGTCTGACGCATTCCTACTTCAACGCTGCTTTCACCACGGTGCCGGACGCGCTCCGAACCGGGAACTGCACGATCATCCACCAGGCGATGGTGCACAAGGTTCTGATGGACGAGGGTGCAAACCGCGCCACCGGCGTCCTCTACGTGGACCGCGACGGCAAACAGACGCGCGAACTGCACGCTCGTGTCGTGATCCTGTGCGCTCAGACGCAGGAGAGTACGCGCGTGCTCTTGAACTCGGCCTCGCGTGAATATCCGAACGGCCTCGCCAATTCGAGCGGCGTGCTGGGCCGCTATCTGACGGCCCACGTCCGCAGCGGCGGAGGTTCCGGCGAATTTCCATCCTTCGGAGCCCAGCCAACGCTAGGCGGACCCAACAAACCGGTCGGCATCTATGTTCCGCGCTTTCGCAATCTGAAAAATCAGCCGGCCGCAAAAAACTTCCTTCGCGGCTACGGCTATGAAGGCGAATCCTCGTTGGACTTCGACTGGGACGCAACGGGCTTCGGCGACGGGTTCAAGAAATCCTTACTCGAGCCCCGCTCGTCCCTCGACATCACTGGCTTTGGCGAAGTCCTGCCGCGCTGGGAAAACCGCGTCGAAATCGATCCTGCGGTGAAAGACATCTTTGGTATTCCTGTTCTCAGAATTCTCATGGCCGACGGTGAAAACGAAAACGCGATGATCAAGGATATGGGCGAATCGGCCGGGGAAATGCTCGAAGCCGCGGGCGCGAAAAACATAAGGACGTACGCCGATCCTTCCGCACCCCGCTGGGCGTTGCACGAAGCGGGCACGGCTCGTATGGGATCCGACCGGAAAAACTCCGTCCTCAATCAATTCCAGCAAGCGCACGATGTCAAGAATCTCTTCGTCATGGATGCATCGGGCTTCGCGTCCAATCCCTGCCAAAACCCTACGCTCACCATCATGACGCTGTGCGTTCGTTCGTGTGATTACCTGATGGGGGAGTTGAAGCGAGGCGAAATCTGATGGGCAGCACCGCCATCGAAGCGGCAAAATCTGGTTCCGGGACCTGGACTCGAACCAGGATACTCAGCTCCAAAGGCTGATGTCCTACCAATTAGACGATCCCGGAATGGTTGCAAACACTACACTTAGAATTATGCCGCAACGTTCCCATGTGGGTCCACTGGGCCCAACTCAGCATTTTTATGGCGATTTACCAATAAAATCTGGACACTCTCTTAAGTTCACTCGGCATGAAATCATGGCGAAGGTGTGGGTAGCGATTGCCCCGCCAGGTCGTCGTCTGATAGCGTACGCGCGCGGTTGCGGTATTCGTCCTCGTCGAACTCGTGCAATGCAACTGGACTGTTCATGAGTTCCCTTTCGGAAGGAGACGGCGGGAGCAGCCTTCAACAAGCGACCATCGTGACCAGCAGACGGCAGCCGCACGGAAACGAGATACCTGCCCTTTGGTACAGGTGCGCGGCAACGTGTCAAAGTCGTATCCTCGCCTAGTGTGTGGGGGAGAAATGGGCATCGCGACGGACCTTCTAAACTTGCGGAACAACCAACTCAGTAGCGTGACAATGCTAATTTCTGCGCTCGAACGACTCCACGATTCGCCTCACGACAGGGCACTTAATAGGCTCTTCCAGGTGGACGAAGCGGCTGATATGGTGTTGACGAACGTCGCTGCGCATGCGGCTGAAGCGCTGGTCGCGCAGCGACTGATCGGCGGCGGAACACAAAGAGCCCTCTCGATGCGACGCAAGAATCGGCGTTTCAGGACCGACCCATCAACGCTGCAGCGCCAGCTGTTTGCGATGCAGTCCGTTTCGCAAGTCGGAATTTGAAACAGTTCTGAAATCTGTCACAACGATTCCGGCCCGTGGTCGATCCATTCGTGCACTACGCTTAGGCTGCGTCGAAGGTCCCAAGGGACCAAAGCAGCGGTAAGCCAGTCGGATTCTAAGAAGGCGTCTCAGATTCTTTCGGCACAGCGTTTAGTCCCACGAACACCGCTACAATCGACCAGCTAAGTCGTCAGGCAAGGTATCATTGCCCAATCTGGAGGCGGCCATGTTTCGACTGTCTTTTCTGCCATTCGTTTTCCTGGTTGTTTCTACTCCTGCCTTGGGACAAACAAACTCTAAGGATTCACAAACTCTCCAAGCTCTACTGACGGAAGTGCGGCAACTCCGTCAGGACTTCGAGGCAACCACATTGGTTGCGAACAAACTTCAGATTCTCCTCTACCGATTGCAGTCTCAGAATAACGCCGTAGCTCGGTTGTTGCGGAGCGTTGAGGAAACTCAAGCCGACGTAAATCAAATAGAGGACGAACGAGCCAAGCTGACCGCCGACATCAAACAGCACGAAGACTTTATCGGCAACACGGCGAACGCCAGCGGCGACCGCAAAGCACTCGAAGACGCTCTTCCCGGTCTCAAAGAAAAACTTCTGGGGTTGGACAATCTGCTTCAACGGGCACAGGAAAAGGAATCAGACGTTCGCGGGCAGTTGAGTTCGCAGCAGGCCAAGCTCGAAAAGCTGGAAGCTGACTTTGACCGTCTCGAAAAGAGTTTTGAGACTAGCCAGCCGCCGGCCAAAGCCTCGCAATAAAGAAGATATGGTTCAACGTGTTGGCAATTTTTCCGTCACGCGGACTGCGCCGCGTCCGCTTGTGTTTGTCCGAGCGCAGAGTGTAGGGCACGCGGCTGATCATCTGCCGATATCGCCAAGTATCCGACTACCACTGCACGCCCGGATACAAACTCGGTAGACGGAAGCGGCGTGCCCTAGCGGATTCTGCTAAACTGGATTTCTTGCCGTCGCGTCGGAGAGGTGGCCGAGCGGTTTAAGGCGCACGCTTGGAAAGCGTGTGTAGGCTAACCCCTACCGTGGGTTCGAATCCCACCCTCTCCGCCATACCCTGGTTTGATTCAATTGCCCTTGCGGATGCCTGCTCCGAAATCCTAACGCCGTTTTATCGGTGTTTTGGACCTGAAGCGGACCTAATGCGTCGGGGTGAACCCCCCTTACAGATAAGCCCGGGCACCCTGCAACTTTGCTCCGTTCCTTAGCGGTCACGTCGGCCTTGACTTCTCCTTTCATAGCCTTGGCCACCCCTGAGGGGTAGTTGTATGGACCAGAAACTCGCGTGCAAAGTATAGCGAGCGATGCTCGGCGTGTAGGTTCCTCGTATTTCCTTACGCTCTTCACTTTTGAGATGTCTCACAGGCAACAGTGCTTAACGCGTGTGAGCATTTTCAATGCGGTCATGCGATTTGGTCTGCCCACCGATGAATTGAGTCCTATCTCATTGAACCGTGAGAGCGACGGTCGTGGTGTGTTGTATCGATCCAGACGCAGATGTCGCAGTAACTGTCACCGTGTAATTCTTCGGCGGTGATGGTGGGGCACTGCATGTTACGATTCGCGATGCTCGATCTGCTCCGTATGGCCGATCTTCTGTTTGCTTACTCATAAAGTTGCTCCATGAAAGAAGGATTAGTGCTTGACGGCGAGCTTCGCATACCGATCGTGCTGCGCCCTCTGCGCACTCCAATTCGGAACAACTGGCTGCGTTTTGGTGATCTGGCGTCCGCCCAAGCCGTGCGGCGTCCTGCACGACACGCCTGCAGCCGGCGTGCTGGTCGGGCTCGCCAGATCGCTGACCATTGTGGAACTCGAGTCGCAAGAGATGACTCCAGTGTTTCCGCTGAAGCCCACGCCCGAGAAATCGGCGCTTGAGTTCACCAATGCAAGCAGTGCCGGACCGACGTTGTTGGAGATTTGCCCGCCGCGCAGAAATGCCTCGGAGTTGCCGTCGATGCGAACACCTGCGCTGCGGGGGTCTGCACTTGATCCGTTACCCTGGACCGTGTTGGCTCCAAACAAGTAAGCCTGGCTGTTGGCGTACAGATCCACGCCTGCGCTCGTGTGTCCGCTGATTTCGGCGCTGTTGAAGAACGTCACCTGGCTGCCCAAACCCGCAAGTACCCCTACCGGTCCGTTGCCTTGAATAATGTTTTGCTGGCCGCCAAACCAGAAGGAAATTTCTGAGTTTTCTTGCAGCCATACGCCGCCGGATTGATTGCCGCTGATGACATTTGGTCCGTAAATAGCGCCGAATTGACCTTTGCTTGCGCCGCGCAGGTCGATACCGTAACCCGATGAGAATCCACCAAAAACATTGTTTGCAATCGTGGTATTTCCAAAGGTGGCGAACCCTGCTGACCCGACGAACACTCCTGGCCCGCTATTGTTGCTAAGGTCCAACTTGCCCGCCCAAGCGTAAGCGACAACAACCGAGCCATTTGAGATAACCAACCCAGCGTTTCCATTATGGTCGAACGTTCCCTGAGCATTCACGGTGACATCCGACAAGCCGCCGACACTCAAACCGGCTCCGGTGTTGCCGCTGCTGTTGCAGGTGTCTAGGACAACACTGCGGCTGTTGCCGACGTCAATTCCATCTCCTGAGGCGCTGGTCACATTCAAACCGTAGAGGAAAATATTTTGCGAATTATTGATCGTCAGGTTACCGATGATGGTGGCGGTCTGGCCATAAAACGCACCGATGTTCAGGGCGTTTTGACCATACAACGAAACGTACTCATTGCAGGTACCGGTTACTAGGATAAAGGCGCCGGGCCCCGCGTTCGGCAACGCCGCATTAATGCTCGGGTAAGCGGAAGGATTGGTTCCGCTGCAGTCCACGTACAGGAATTGCGCCCGTAGCGGGCTAGAACCCAATAGCAGGAACAGAATTCCAGGGATAATCAGACGAAAAGTCTTAGTACATAGACTCCGACGGGTATTCATGTTGATTCCTTTCTGCTCTTCAAAGCTCAGTCAAGTGTCGCCACGGGTGACTTTTCTCCGGCAGCGTTGGCTCATTCTGCGAGGGACGTGAATTCACACACAAGCGACAACGCGTGACAACTGCGTTGCTCAATGTAGTTGTCGTGCTTTGTCGCTCCACACTGATGAACGTCGGCCTTCGCCAACTGGGCCGAGCTCAATGCGAGTACTGCCGAAACAAGAGGTATAGGGAGAGCAGCAACCTAGGGCTGGGGTTCATAGGTTCTCCTGTTCAGATCTGTATTAGGGCCGATAACGGGAACAGCAATTCAAAGCCGAACCCTAACAGACAACGTCAGTGGGTCCAGGTCAGTAGCGGAGTTGGGCGCAACAATATCACTCCGTCAAGCCTTGTCAAGTACCGAACAGAGCACGGGAAGTACCCGCTGGGAGTTATCGGCGGAAGAGGAAGTGGAATTGGCGGCTACCTCGGCGTCCTGCTAACAGTCACAGAAGTCTCGAATGCCCGAGCACTGCGCATATATCTTGCAGCCGCTGAGACGAACAAAACCCGTTTTGCCTGTAAATGTTCCTGTTTCAATTTTCCAAGAAATCGACCCGTGGCCTCGGCCGAAGTTGACTCCACCGTCGTGTGGATTGTAGGTCTGGTCCATCCACGCGAGCGTCTCCGCGAGGTCTCGTTTGCGCTGGACCGAGCGGAAGACCAGGACCTCACCAACCAAGACGTAAGTAATTCCTAAAGTGATGCTTAATCGTTTCCAGTTACTCATGATAAGCAGCGCGGCCTAACGGTTAACGGGCACAGGCCACGATGCAACGACCGAGTTTCCCATTGCGATAGAACCACACAGTGCCAGCCAGAACAACCGATTAAAGATAGTCGTCCCGAACAACGCACCGAGGCCAATTGCTGTACACGGGCCGATGTTTCAGGAGTGCATGCAAAACCTCGCGTCATCATGTTTCCGGCCGTGGAGAGAAGCCGGGGAGACTCGGGTTTATTGTGCGTTGAGAGTGGCGTTGACTAATAGCGCTCCACCGCTGCTTACAGTCAAAGTTTTCTCCCAGGGTTTAAATCCAGACTTCTCGATTTTGATTTTATGGTCGCCAGCAGGAAGCTTGATGCTAGCGGGCGCATCGCCCATAAATTTGTCGTCAATCGTGATGTCTGCGCCGTCTGGCGTGGACCTGATTTCGACCATGGCTAGAACGTCTTGAGTAGCGGTCGCTGGCTTATTCGCTACGGCGGTTTGGAATTTTGCGCGGTCGAGAGGGATATCTCCGTTGACGTAAGCTGTGATTTCAGTACCTTTGGGAATGGTTATGTCCTTGCCGTGCATGAACAGAAAGAGCGGGGCCGCAGGGAAAAACACTATCGCCGTTCCCACCATGGCTCCGGTCATTGCGCCTGTATGTCCGCCGCCCTTGGCTTCTTTAACCGCTCGCAGTGGAGCCTTTTCGCCGTCAGCAAGGCGAACATCGTCTATGTTTACGTCCAGTTTCCCGCCTCGTGCCATCCGGCGTTTTGCCTGAGCCTCGGTCACCGTCGCCAGAGCTATTCCGCCGCGAGGTACAACAATTACGTCTTTTACCTTGATGTCTTCAAGAACTTCAAAATCAACTCGCTCGCCAGTTGTTGCGTCAGCGGACGAAAGATTTCGCGTCAGGCGCAATTTTATTGGTGTGCCGTCCTCAAGCCCGAACTCCAAAGGCTGCTTCAACGACGCGACTGGCACTGCCGACGTTTGTTTGTCGTTTGATTTTGGAGTCGGCTGACCTGATTGAGGCGATTGGGCCGACAAATTCAGAGCAAGCAAAGCCGAAAGCAAGACAGAAAGAATGAGTCTCAAGGGCTGGACCTCTGAGTGGAGTCTCTTACAGGGTAAATGCAAGTTCTTTCCTTCCAGTACCGTAATGGCAAAAGCTGACCTTTGTTACGAACCCAGCAGCCGAAGACAGAGAGAGCCAGCAGTAAGCACCAGGAATCAAGGCGCACGCTTGCATGGACTAGCTTTCTAATAACAGTGCGTCGCTATCACACTATCGTTAAGTCATTCTGGATTCGATCCTCCTGAAGCAGTCTTGTGCTACGAACATCATTAGCTTTTGGTACGCGCTGAGATTGCTCTGGAGCAACTACAGGATCGTTCGACAACGACGAATAAGGAAAGAACAAGGGCCGATGTTCAGTCCTCAACAGTTCGAGTAAAATCAGCGAGCAGAACGCACGATACCGATGTCGTCATCCGCACAGGCGTTTTCCAGACTTGATGAGTGGGGACGAATCGGCGACTGTTTTGAAGCTACGATGTTGGAAGAGGCGAAACAGAAATCAAATTTGTCGAAATTCTGGCAGTGACGAAGGAAACGTTTCTCGTCAGTTTCCAGGAACACGATGATTACCGGGGAAAGCCCGAGATTGTCGCAGAGCAACCCGACCAGATTCAGCTTCAGAAGTAGGCGTAACGCCTGATTCGTGAAAGGAAGATGCCGCCGCTCGATGAAGTCCTGCGCGTCATCAATGAAACACGCAACGTCAGCAGATACAATCGGTCTCGAACAAAAATCCCTAGAGGATTTATGAGTTAAATCGTCGGCTGCGAATGAGGCGCTGAATGCTGCCAAGCACGATCAGCCCACCGAACATCAGACAAATGCCCGGTATCACGAAATTTTTCCATCCTCGGTCGATCATGAAACTTTCAATTCGCAGGGTTGAAGAATCGTTGCGTGAGTTGGTGGCCGACTTTGAGGCCGAGAACCCGGCCTTGCACTACGGAGTGGTGATAGTGGAAGCCGGCGTAGATTCGCGCGTCCTCAACTTCGCGCATCAGTTCGCCGGTGCTGGCAAACTGGTGCGGCGGGCCATTCGTTACCAGACTATCCACAACGAAGTGCAGGTTGGGCGTTCCGAAAAAGTTTTCCAGAATAGTTGAAACCGCCCCGGTGACGCAGCCATGGGCTGCGGGGTATTCAGGATGGTTGGGAGTGCTCGCGAGCGGAAGCCAATGGGAATCTGCCGTGAGGGCGGGATTGCCACCACCGGCGCGGATGGCTGTGACGGGGCGCCAAAAGCTGAAAGAGAGTTTGGCATTCCAGCAGCCGATACCTGCGTCCGCGTACGCTGCCCACAACATTGCGAATAAGCGGGCGGTGTCGGACGTGCTTAAGCCTTTTTCAATCGCCAGCTTGCGAAAGGCGCGGGCGTATTGCTGGCCGGTGTGCTCGGTCCAGAAGAGTCCGATCTGGGACTGTTCCTGTGTGCGGACAGTGCTGGTGAGCGAGCCCAGAGTCATGACCTGGTTGTAGTCGTCGATCCATTCCTGACTATCGGGCGGAGTCGGACCTTCGTCAGAGAAAAATTGAGCGGCACTGGTCATGGTAAAGGGCACCATCTGTCCGAGCCAGGGCGTCAAGGGTACCAGCGCGAATTTTGGCGGAGTGGGTTGCCAAAAGCCTGGCCCCGCCTTCGTCGTGTAGGGGACTGGGGCCAGTAGGCCATCGCTGGCACGCGCGGCGATTAAGGCTTCGGCGGAGGCTTCTCCAATAGCGATACCGGCGACAATGTTGGCGTGGGTATCGGAAATAGCTGCAATGGAATTTTGGAAGAGCGTATCCAGTCCAGGCTGGCCGAGCTGGTCGAACTCCTGCGCGGGGAAATAGTGCAGCAGAATGTAGAAGGCGGCGGCTATTGCGGCGGCGTCCTTGGAAGCGTCCGCCGGGGCGTGGGTCGTGAACACGTAGGGCTGGAAACGATGATCAATGGAATTGACGGCGTCAAAAACCGCCAACTGGACGTAGGCCAGCCATACTCCGGAGGCTACGGACGCTTCGCCGCCCTTTTTAATGATTGAGGTGGAGGCGATGTCATTCCATTGCACCACCGCGTTTTGGGCGGAGAGACAGGTTGCCACGAAGAACGAAAGGATAAACGCGAGAGCGAACCGGCGAGGTTTCATGAGGGGTCTCCTTTGTGTCTGGATGAGGGTGCCGGCCGCTACACTTGTGGATTTGCGGAGAAGCCAGCTGGCCTGTGTGCGACCGTACGAGCGGCGGAAGGGCAGCGCAACAGACAAGGACGGGCAGAGTGGCCATGTCCGCGTTTGCCCGGCGTTAGCTGACGCGGGAATTGACTTGAGGTTGTCCTAGGCTACAATCGTGGCCGATTCCCGTCCCCGCAGTGGTTCTCCGATGGGTACCAGCAAACCCCAGCAGCCGATTGCGCTTCCCCAACCTCTGGATGAGCGGCTGGACTCTTGGAAAGAGATTGCGGCCTACCTGAAACGCGACGAGCGAACGGTCCGGCGGTGGGAAGCGGAAGGGCTGCCGGTTCACCGGAAGATTCACAAGAAACAGGCTTCGGTATTTGCTTATAAAGCGGAGATCGATTCCTGGTGGAACAGTGGGCGCGAGAGGTTGGAAGCGGAGAGCCCGTCGAGGCCGGAAATACTGGTTGCAGAAACGGGACGTGCTTCGCGACGGAAGGTCGTGTGGATTCTGGCGCTTGGTACCGCCGCAATCGTCGCGAGCGTTTTTGCTTTCAACGTAGCCCAAATCCGCAATCGCATTTTTGCTGAGGGAGTGTCGCCAGTTCGCTCCATCGCGGTTCTGCCGCTGGAGAATCTTTCTCGCGACCCGGAGCAGGAATACTTCGCCGACGGCATCACGGAGCAGCTGACCACAGAACTGGCTCAAATCAGTTCACTTAAGGTGATTTCGCACACGTCCGTGGTGCAGTACAAGGGAACGAAGAAACTATTACCACAAATTGCAAAAGAGCTTGGCGTGGACGCGGTGGTCGAAGGGGCGGTGCAGCGATCGGGCGAGAAAGTCGGGATAAACGTACAACTGGTACAGGCACCAACGGACCGGCACTTATGGGCCACGTCGTACGAGCGCGACTTGCGCGATGTGCTGGACCTTGAACGCGAGGTGACCCATGCCATCGCGGACGAAATTAAAGCAAAGGTGACGGCAACAGAGAAGGCGCGCTTAGCGAGCGCCAGATCGATCAATGGCGAGGCATACGAAGACTACTTGAAGGGCCGTTTCTTGCTTGCGCAGTTCGGCGAGGACGAAGCGAAAAGGGCTGAGGGGTATTTCCGGCGGGCGATTCAAAAGGATCCGAACAGTGCGTTAGCTTATGCGGGTCTCGCGGAGGCTTATATCGAATTGGGACAACCGTGGAATGGCGGCGAGCCCCCGAAGGAGACCCTCCCTAAGGCCAAAGCAGCAGCCAAAAAGGCATTGGAAATTGATGATTCTCTGCGTGAGGCGCACGCGGCACTGGCCCACGTGATCGAGCTCTACGACTGGGACTGGCAAGGCGCCGAAAAGGAATACAGAAGGGCCCTTGAACTTAGTCCTAATGACACCACGGCGCATTTTTGGTACAGCGAATACCTGGCGGCGATGGGACGTAGTGAGGAGGCGTTTGCGCAGTCGAGACAGGCGATGACGCTTGACCCGCTGGACACCGCTCCCGTCGAAGAACTTGGCTTTCACCTGTATACGGCCCGACGTTACGATGAGGCAGTCCGGCTCCTACAGGACGCGTTCAAGAAGGAGCCGGACTACGTGTGGGCCCGGGCTGATCTGGGGTGGGTTTACGAGCAAAAGAGAATGTACCCAGAGGCCATCGCCGAGATGGAGAAAGCCTTGCAAGCGTCGGACCGCAAGGATGAAAGCGCGCTGGCAAGCCTGGGAAAGATCCTTGGAGAATCGGGAAGAAGAAAAGAAGCCAAGCGGATACTGAATGAATTGACCGAGCGTTCAAAACGTGGCTATGTATCTCCCTATCTTATTTCGCTTGTACAAGTGGGCCTCGGCGAGAACGATGAAGCCATCGCATCTCTGGAAAAGGGTTACGCCAGCCGGGATCAATGGATGATGTATTTGAAAGTGGATCCGAAGATGGACGACCTGCGCGCGGACCCGCGGTTCAAAGATTTGTTGCGGCGTGTTGGCCTTCCGCAATAAGCTTTGGCGAGTTGCCGTCTTGGTGGTCGGTTCGAGTTGGGGAACACCTTACTACGAACAAGCGTGGCTAGACGCTGTCGAGAAACTCAAGCGTTTAGAGGCGAACATCCCGGTTGGCCATTTCTGAAGTGACCCGAGGGCTTGCTCCAGAGCAACGACGCCAACGGGCGAAAGCATTAGTCTTCAGGAGTAGGCTGGGCTAAAGAAGTACGACAGTCGTTTCCTGCGCAGGCCGCCCCTCACCATACTCTGACGTACTTCCATGCCGTAGCGCGTGCAGTGTGTACAGATGTCTTTAGAAGGGAAGCAAATTGCTTGGCAAAGTGAAATGGTTCAATAAACTCGAGGGGTATGGTGTCATCCGGCAGACTGATGGTCTGGATATTTTTGTGCATTACTCTGCAATTCACGGCCCAGCATATCGGAGCTTGTCGGAGGGAGACAGCGTTGAATTTCAGACCGTAAGAGGTCCTGAAGGGCCGCAGGCAGTTAACGTAAAAAGAAACGAACGAAAGTAATGCTTCAGATCAAAGACGAACCTGGATATCGATAATTTGACCGACAAGCCGTACTACGAAACGCAGAATTACTTCGATGCCAATGGACGAAAAGCCGATATACCGGGACTTTTGTCAAGCGCACATTGCCCGATGTACGATAAGAACGTGAGTTTCTGCTCTGCAATTGGGTTCCTTCTTGCCTGGCTGTTAGCAGCTACGCCGTCTTTGGCCTGCCTGCCGAACTCGTTAATGACTCCAGCCGAGATGGACTGCTGTAAGAAGATGGCCGGTAGTTGCGATATGGGCAGCGGCAACCACAAATGCTGTGCCACAACGGTCAATCATGCGAATCCAACCGCCGTGATTGTTCATAATATCTTTCAGCACGACTTTGACGTGATCGTGGTTCGGTGGGCGAATCTGCCCGAAGTTACTCCCAGCGCGACTGCTGTGCTTTCGCTCGCAGCAATCTCACCTTCTCCGCCTGGCGCTACGACGGTTCTAAGAATCTGATTTCCTCTCGCCGTTGCTAACGACAAACACGCGTCTCTGCGCTCGTGTGTTTTGACCTATTCGGGAGGAAATGATGAAGCACCTGTTTTTCTTGCTTTGCGGATTTTGCTTTGCGCCTTTCGCATTGGCGGACGGCCACGGCCCGGTGTTCGGCCTTGCCACTCCAACCAACTCGCAGGGCGAATGGAGTCTTGACACGGGCGTATTCGGGCGGTCGAACGATTTCGGCACGCAAGTCTCCGTTCGCGAACTGATCGGCTACGGTGTCACCCCGCACCTCACGCTTGTTCTAACCGCTCCGGTCGTAGCAGGTGACCTTAGTCTCACGCCAACCCGGATTCAACCCGGCGCGGATTTCGACGCTGGACTCAAATGGCGCTTCCAGCACCGCGCAACAAAAGTGGGAACGCGCGTCGAGTCCACTGCATTTGCCAGCCTCGTCGCGCCCGGACCGCAATCCGCATACGCGAACATTGAGACAAATAACGCTCCCGGCTTCATGTTTGGAGCCGTGACGGGCATGGCCTCGCGCAGCCATTACGTATGGCTCGGCGCGACCTTCACGAAATTCTTTGAACACGCCGACTCAAAGCGCGCCGATGTGCTCGACTACAGTCTGGTCTATGGTTACCGACCGCCCGGCTGGCGGAAGCCACCTGGCAAATAGGATTGGCGGGTGTTTGCCGAACTGGTCGGCGAGCATTCCGACCGATTTGTTGCAGGCGGAGTTGCTGTCCCACAGACCGAAGTCCAACAGGTTTTCCTCGGGCCCACGCTGCTGGGCATTCATCACAACTACACCATCAGCTTTGGAGCGCAGGCACCGATCTATCAGTCCGTAGGTTCCCACTTCCCGCACGAACGTGTGCGGTTCGCAGTGAATTTCAGCTACTTGCTGTTTCAGCATTCGCACGAAGGAAAAAACAAATGAGAACAATCGCCTCGCTTCTACTGCTTTGTGGAGCACTCGCATTTCCGGCAAAGGCCGAAATCCGCACGATCGACATCACCATCTTCGGCATGGATTGAGAGGTCTGTGCACACGCCGTGCGCGTGTCTCTGTTATCGGTCAGCGGAGTTGCCACTGTCGACGTGAGCCTCGAGAAGGGCCTGGCTAGGGTAAAGCTTAAGCTCGGCAATTCCGTGACTTTTAAGCAGCTACAAGCGGCCATCACCAAGAACGGATTCACGATGAAGGAATCCAGAATAGTCGCAGCAGGGAAACTCGTGTCCGCTGAAGGCAATACGAAGCTCCAAATTTCCGGCTCGAACGAAGTCGTCTCTCTAATGCCGGAATCATCGGCAGCCACCACGCCTGCCTTATCAACAGCTGACTCTGTGGTTGTGGAAGGTAAGGTCCCGGAAGTAGCCAAAGGTAAAACTCCAGACACGATTCGCTACCACGCTATTAACGTGGAGAAATGAAAATGACAACAATTCAAAACAAAAGCACTTCCGGCCTTCTCAGTTACTTTTCTCTTTTCAGTTCAGTGGGAACACTGTTGTGCTGCGCGTTGCCATCGGTGCTGGTGCTTGCTGGACTTGGCGCAACCGTAGCATCGACGCTTTCGGCACTCCCGTGGCTTGTGGTGTTATCTCATCACTAGAATTGGACGTTTGCGATTTCGGGCGTCCTGATTGGCACAAGTTTTGTGAACATGTACTGGTTCGCGCCCCGCTTACGAGCGCGGAGCTGCTCGCCGGAGAATCCAGGAGCGTGTGAACAGGCTTCACGTCTAAGCAGGATGGTTCTGTGGTTCTCAGCGATGCTGTATGCGACGGGATTCTTTGTAGCGTTTTCTTAGGGCCGATCCTCGCAAGACTGGACCGCTTATAATATCCGTGCCCGGTTAAGGGCAAAAGTGAAAGAAGGCACTTTGCCTTCTTCTCCTAGAGGATGTCCGAGTTTTAGTTGATAGCAGCGACTCTCGATGTTCGGCACTCTAAGCCTACCAGCAACCAAGTTCAAGCGACTTCCGTTCTTTTGTCCTCCTTCGGCTGAATGCCTGGCGGGTTCAGACGTTAATTCCAGCAACAGCATTTCTTGATAGCCCTTGATGCGCCGAAAGTGTTTCTCCGCTTCTAGGAGTCCGGTGGCCGTCCAGCGCAGCGGCTGGTTTCCTTCTCGCCAGCGCTTTACGTTGCGCTCTACGCGCTGCACCGTCGAGAGATAAGATTCGATCGGATTGGTAGTGGCAAGTTTTCGGGAGCCTTCGCTTGGGCGGTTTGGCCGTTCCCAGGCACTTGCAGCCAATCAGGCCACATAACACCTAGCGCATAATCTCACCACCAAGGGAGGTGAAGGTCTTTGCGCAAAGTATGGAAGGTTCTGAAAGTAAGTTTTCTGTGTATCGCGGTGCTCCTGCTATTGTTCGTCGGGGCAGGCCTTGGCTTTCGAGCACACCGTCAACATGTGATCGCAAAAGCGGTTGCCATCCAAACTCCTGACGGCATTGACGAGGGCATGTACATCAAGATCGGCGGAATTGATCAGTGGATTCAGATCCGCGGGCAGGATCGCAACAATCCGGTGATCTTATGTCTTCACGGTGGTCCTGGTGGTTCTTGGGTCGCTCAAACTACGATCTTCTTGCCTTGGGAGAAAGATTTCACCGTGGTCCAGTGGGACCAGCGAGGCACGGGCAAAACTCTGGAGACAACTGGCCGCGCGATTGCCCATACGATGTCGGTCGATCGCATGACCCAGGACGGGATCGAAGTCTCCGAGTTCCTTCGCAATCATCTTCATAAAAACAAGGTCATCCTCCTAGGATTCTCCTGGGGTTCCCTGCTCGGAATTCACATGGCAAAGCAACGACCCGAGCTGTTCTACGCGTATGTCGGAACGGGCCAGATCAGCAATATGCCGAAGGCTCAGCAGGTCAGCTATGCCTACGTTCTGGAAAAGGCACGCACGGCCGACGACGTAAGGTCAGTCCGACTGCTGGAGAGCCTTGGACCGCCACCGTTCGACAGTCTGGGTAAAATCGGCGCGTTTTTCCGAATCTTAGGAAAATACGAATGTGAGTCAGATCGAAACCCTGGGGCAAGTGTTTTAACCGCACCCCATTATTCACTGTGGGACATCTACGACTTGATTCAGGGATTTGCCGTCGTTCCTACGTTTGGCGTTTACCACGAAATGCTGTCTGCCGATCTCTTATCTCTTGGACCCAGCTTTAGGATCCCCATTTTCTTCTTCCAAGGAGCGCTGGACGAGCGGACACCGGCTGCACTTGCAGGAGAATATTTTGACCAGCTTAGCGCTCCGCACAAAGAATTCGTGCTGTTTCAGTATGGCGGGCACTTTTCCGTCCTGAGCACGCCCGACAAATTCCGCCAAGAACTGGTAAGTCGTGTCCGCCCACTGGCAGTTCAGTAGTGGGGCGACCCCAAAGATTTCGTTTTTTAACGTACCCCGCGGCCCGCGCAGAACCTGTTTAATCCGCGAATCGTCCGTGTGACGGCCAGTGCTGCACTCGGCGGTTACGCGGTAATCAAGACTTGGGAGCAATTTCTGCCCGAATCGTGTCTAACCAAAACGTGATCCTGACCTTTCGCCGACGCTGGTGCGTTGCGAACGGAGCGCCGCGGAGTGGAAGGGAATTTTCTGTGACGCTGATCACAAAAGTCGGTGACCGAGGTCGCAGCCGGGTGGCACGACCGGGTGTTATTACTTCCCGAAAGAGAACCCATGGTGACTGACGCCGACGTACGAGAAGCGGATTTTCAAACTCTATCCCCGGTTGCGCCCGAAACACAGTCGCTATGGGCTGATTCGCTACGAAGTGTGCTTGCCGCACTTGGCTTCTTTCTTCTTGGAAGTCTCTCCGATCTTTGGCTGCAACGGCACGCTACCAGGCTGTCGGTAGCATTGGCCGACGACGGACTGGTCGGAATCTGTGCTGGCCTTTTGGTTTTCCTTTGCGTGGTAGAGCGCAAACTGTCGAAAGATACGAAGCTCAGGTATGCCGCCATCGTCGAATCGACGGACGACGCAATTATCGGTACCGACGTGCATGGAACTGTCAGGGACTGGAACAAGGGTGCAGAAAAGATTTTTGGCTATGTGGCCAGTGAAGCAATCGGCAAAACCATCTCGTTTCTGAGGCCGACTGATCGTTTTGACGAGGGGCAAGGTAACCTCAAGAACGTGTTAAGCGGCAGAGCGGTGACTCCTTATGAAACTGTGGGCCGGAGGAAGGACGGCACTCTCGTTGAAGTATCGCTGAGGATTTCTCCGATCGTCGACGCCGACGGTCGGATTGTCGGGACATCAGGAATCGCCCGCGATGTTACCGAGCGCAAGCGGGCGGAAGCGGCGCTCTCCGCCATGACCCGAAAGTTGGTTGAAGCACAGGAGCAAGAACGCGCCCGGATCGCGAGAGAGCTTCACGATGACATCAACCAACGTCTTGCCCTATTGGCCGTCGAACTCGAACAACTTAAAAATGAGCGAAATGACTTACCATCCGAAGTTCGGGTCTCTGTGCAGAAATTCGGCGAGCAGGCAACTGAGATAGCAGCGGATGTCCAAACCCTGTCGCATGAGTTGCACTCTTCAAAATTGGACTATCTCGGTGTTGTACGAGCCATGGCAAGTTGGTGCCGAGATTTTGGCGAGCGCCAAGGATTAGAGATCGACTTCAAAAGTCACGACGTGCCAAAACTGCCACGGGAGATCTCATTATGCCTCTTTCGAGTTCTACAGGAGGCCGTGCACAATGTGGCTAAACACTGCGGGAAGAAACGAATTGAAGTGCAACTAAGCAATACTTCAGACGAGATTCATCTCATCATCACTGATTCAGGCGAAGGATTCGATATCGAAGCGGCAAGGCAAAGCCGAGGCCTAGGCCTTACGAGCATGCAGGAACGAGTTCGGCTTATAGGCGGGACGATTGTGATTGTCTCTAAGCCAGGCGCTGGAACGACTATCCACGTTCGTGTGCCTTTCGGGACAGAGCGCTGCACCTGTGAGGCTTGATAGTCTGCTCAAAGAGATACGCTTACGATGCCGATTCGTCCCTGCTGGTGCAACGAGAGCCCGGTTTAACTAACCGACACGCAATCAAGTGTTAGCTCAAAGGATATTGGCGTATCCATGGAAGTCCGTAAATCTGAAATCATTCGCGCAACCGCCCCAATTTACTTGAATTTGTCACATCCGAGGTCGTTTGCGAGTTGCCGACCATACATCGACTATGCGAGACTCCGGTCGCATGTCGCATCCCGACCCGCACGGCCTGCCGATTGGCGCAAGGAGGGAACATGGCGGACATTGAGCGAATCAGTGTGAAACAAGCGCGTGAGAAAGCACATCAAGCGCTGCTAGTCTGCGCTTACGAAAACGAGGCTAAATACCTGATGTTCAATCTGGACGGCTCGATCTCGCTGGCCAACTTCCGGTCTCGGCTGGACTCGCTGCCGAAGACGCAGGAAATCATTTTCTATTGAGCATGACTCGCCGACGCGAGCGCTGTCGGTCAGGCAGCCAAATACCGGGCGGAAGGTTTTACCAACGTTAAAGTGCTCCAGGGCGGTGTCGAAGCATGGAAAGCTGCCGGCTACCCGATGGCCGCGTAATTTAATGCGCCATAATCACGAGTTGATGCAATCGGTAAGATTCATACTTTCTCTGACAACCTGGCCCCTTCGTCCGACCTCTTGGGTCATGTATCCGTGCAGACGACTGAGAAATATCTGGGATG
>Ga0306922_10000048_pt1 | contig 72078 bp, 64 predicted proteins | sample sta12Cox44000082_FD_203758 | JGI IMG/M metagenome (GOLD analysis project Ga0306922, IMG submission 203758) | Lab enrichment of tropical soil microbial communities from Luquillo Experimental Forest, Puerto Rico - statoxic.12C.oxic.44.000.082 (v2)... | ecosystem: Environmental > Terrestrial >... | reverse complement strand
CACGCTTCTTTCAGGCCTCGCCTCGCGGCGCGTGTGATTTCACCCTTGCGCTTCGCTATCACTTCACGTCCATCACGTTGTGAAGAGGACTTGCACCTCCCAGCTGTCAAACATGCTCGGCACACAACAAAAAGCGCCGCGAGAATCACGGCGCCTGAATTTCGGAACTCACCATCAAATTTTAGTTGTGTGAGCCATCCCGCTTCAGCGGCGGATGATCATCGTCCCCATCCGTCGGCGCGGAGGTCCGGCGCAGTTCCGGTGCACCATCTTTCCGGTCATCCAGCTTGCGTCGGTTCTCGATCTTCGACAGCCGCGACTTCACTTCCTGAAATTCCGACGTATCCACCTTATAGGTCGGCTGTGGCGGCAGCAGCTTCTCAATTTCTGCCTGGGATTTCTCAACACGATCTGGCGTGGGCGGATGGCTCTCAAATGTCTTGGCGAGCAGGCCTGGCTTCTTCTTCTCCTGCGCCTGAATCTTTTCGAAGAAAGCCGTGAAGGCCTGCGGGTCGTAGCCGCTCTTGTACATGTATTGCAGGCCCAGATAGTCGGCTTCGGCTTCGAATCCGCGGCTGAACTTCATCATCGTGCCCATGAGGGCGGGGCCTACCGCGTTGGCGGCGCCAACTCCCGCCCAGCCTCCCACGAAGATCACGGGAATTGATGCCAACTGCGCCAGCGTCCCGCGGGTGTTTTCGCGCGCGATGTGGCAGGCCGCCACGTGCGCGATCTCGTGCGACATCACACCGGCAAGCTCTGCTTCATTGTCGGCCGCAAGGATCAGGCCGCTGTTGACATAGAAAAATCCGCCCGGCAGCGCAAAAGCATTGACCTCATCCGAATCGATGACCTTGATCGTGAACGGTACCTTCGAGTCTGAATTCCGGACCAGGTTCTGCCCCACCCGGTTCACGTACTCGGTGATAACAGGGTCCTTGATGAGCTTGGCGCTGTTGTCGACCTGTTGGGCGAACTGCCGCCCCATGTTGATCTGGCCCTCAACGCTGTACCAGTTCCCCACCCCGCGCCCGCAACCTACGTTGCGGTTTCCGATGGCGTCGAGGTCATTGATCCCGCCGTCGTGTTTGGCCTTCACGGGTGGATTCGTCTCATCCGCAGGGGCTGCCAGCGCGGTCACTCCGCTGAGCAAAAGAATTGCGAAACCGGATTTCAGGATCTGTCGCATGGGAGGGCACTCCTATAACCACAATATTACCCTACGGTTAGACGCTGCCATCGGGAAAAAGGATTTCCGCAGAAATAGCTGCTAATACCCACCCTGTAGCCCCTGGGGCTGCCTATCCTCCGCCCTTCAAGCTCTGCCATACCAGCACAAATGTCAGAATTGTCACCAGGACCGTCGTGCCCCAGGCTATAGCGTTGAAGGCGCGGGAATTTACGTACTCACCCATCAAATCCTTGTTGTTGATCAACAGCAACATAAACACCAGCACAAATGGCAGGACCGCCCCATTCACCACCTGAGAAAGAATTGTAATCTTCACCAGCGGCAGGTTGGGCACCAGGATGACCCCGGCTCCAGCCGCTATCAGGGCCGTGTACAGCCAATAAAAAACCGGCGCCTCCCCGAATTTCAGCCCCACCCCCGATTCGAATCCCAGCCCCTCGCAAACCGTGTATGCGGTCGACAGAGGCAAGATCGAGGCCGCAAACAGGGATGCGTTGAACAATCCCATGGCAAACAAGATGTAAGCGTAGTCTCCAGCCAGCGGGCGGAGAGCCTGTGCCGCGTCCTTGGCGTCCTGCACGTTCCTGTAGCCGTGGACCCATAGCGTCGCGGCACATGCGACGATGATGAACCAGGCGACGACGTCGGTAAATATACATCCGGTGATGACGTCGATTTGTGACGCCTTGTACTGCCTCCTGGTGATGCCTTTCTCGACGATCGAAGCCTGCAAGTAAAACTGCATCCAGGGCGCGATGGTCGTCCCCACCAGTCCAATCACCATATAGATGTAACCCTGCTGCAGCCAGTCCGCCCGACCCGGTGGTTTCACCGTTGCGATGACGGATTCCACCCAGGCGGGTTTCGCCAGCACCCCGGCGATGATGTACGTTATGTAAAAGAACGACGCCGCTAAAAAGACCTTCTCCACCGACTTGTACTGCCCTTTTACGACGATCAGCCAGACGATCACGGCACAGATCGGCACTGTGTAGTACTTCGAAAGCCCGAACAGTTCCAGGCTGCCCGCAATCCCGGCAAACTCCGCCACCACATTTCCGAAATTCGTGATCAGGATCCCGATCATCATGAAGAAAGTAATCCGCAGGCCGTACTCTTCGCGGATCAGGTCGCTGAGCCCCTTGCCCGTCACTGCGCCCATGCGCGCCACCATCTCCTGGACCACGATCAGGGCGATCGTGATCGGGATCATGGTCCATAGCAGCTTGTATCCGAACTGAGCGCCTGCAGACGAGTACGTCCAGATGCCGCCGGCATCGTTATCGACGTTCGCAGTAATAAAACCAGGCCCGACCACTGCAAAGAACAGCAGGATCCGGATCTTCCAGCGCCTCAGGAAGTTCATGCACGGTCTTCACCAACATCAGAAAGGGGCAAACGATCTGACAGAATAAACGCGCAGCCGCGATCTTGGGTAGGTAAATGTTCAAATTCGGTAGAGATTTTGAGGAGTGTGCAGGTTTACAATCTTGCGCGCAGCAGGCTGATGACGTCATCGGAAGTAATCACTCCGGTCATGCGTTTGTGGTCGTCCACCACGGGCAGGGTTAACAGATTGTACTTGTCGAACAGCTCTGCCACTTCCTTGTCGGAGGCGTTCGCAGGGCAGGAGATCAACGGCTCCTGTGTCAATCCCAGCAAGGGCGCAGTCGGAGGTGCCAGAACAAGCTTCGCCAGCGGAACGGTTCCCGAAAGCGTCTCATGCGAGTCGACTATAAAAATCGTGCTGACGGTTTCTACTCCCCCTTCATAGCGCCGCAGCGCCTCGACGGCATCGTGCGCCGTGGCCGTTACCGGGAGGGCGATAAATTCTGTGTTCATGCGACCCGCGGCAGAGTTTTCCTTGTACTCGAGCAGCCCCGAAACTTCCTCTCGTTCCTCCGGATCCATCTCCTCGAGGATGCTTTCCGTCTTCTCCGCGGGGAGGTCCGCCAGTAGATCGGCTGCGGCATCGGGCTGCATCTCTTCCACGATCTCCGCCGCTCGGTCCGGTTCGAGCGATTCGACGACGGATTTTTGGACCTTCGGCTCCAGTTCCTCCAGCGCTTCGGCCGCCACTTCCTCGTCGAGGGTTTCGAACACCGCTTCCCGCTCGTCCGGAGCCAATTCCTCGACAATGTCGGCAATGTCTGCCGGGTGCAGCTTCGCCAAGCGGTCGTGCGAGATCTTCAGCTTCACCCGTCGGGCGGGATCGGTCTCGATAAGATCCACGAAATCCCACGGAATCGACCGCGGTGGAATCTGATTCAGTAGCCAACGCAGAGCTCCCAGCGGCACAACCCCTTTCAGCAGTCGTCGGACCGCACCACGTGCCCCAACGTCTACCGAAGACACTTTCAGGACGGGCCGGTTCCCTGCCGTCTCCTGGTACAGATCTACGTCGTTCACCCGAACCACTTTCCGGCCGTGAACATCAATCACCTGCTGGTCGAGCAAATCCCGCTCCAGCAGGAATAGGCCTTCCGTGCCATTCGCCGGGCTCCACTCCGAGGCTGGCGTCAGCGCCCGGACACCACCATTGATCGATGTGACCAACTGCAGTGGAAGCGTCCGATCGCCCGTGCGGGTCTTCACAATCAGGACCGAAACCCGCGCCCGGTCTTCCCCGGGTGTCAGTGCCACCTCGCCCACACGTCCGCAGTTCTGCCCGGCCGCGTCGATCACCGGCGAACCCAGCAGTTCCGTAAGCGCCAGAGCACACATGTCAGCGAGAATACTCAACTCCACATCCCGAAATCCAGACAGTATTTCGGTTATTTTCAGCCCAGGCGTCTCGGTACTTCGAGCTTGGGGCTTACCCCGAAACACGAGAGCCGCCAGGCAGCGAGGCCGACGACACCCCTGCCCTGCTAAAGCGTGGATGGAGTATCTCCGGGATCGAGTCCGGCTCCGTCTAGGTGTCACCGGCCGCTTGTGCGCCCGGCCCCGCGTTGACAATTATTTCTAGGAAAGGCAAACTACCGGATTCGTTGCCACCGTTCCCTTCCTGCACACGGGATTGGCCGACGAAGAGGTCCTGATTTCACGCAAACCGCCGCTATGAGCGCACACCGGGTCTCTTACACGCTCGACTCCACGCTGGATACTGTGAACAGCGCGGAGGAGGTCGCCAGCCAGATCGCGACTGAGGCGGGTTTTGGCGACGAAGAAGTCATAAAAATCGCCATGGCCGTGCGCGAGGCCGCCGTCAACGCCGTCCTCCACGGCAACGCCTACGACCCGGGCAAGAAGGTTACCGTCGATTTCGAAAGGACCGCCCAGGCCCTGGTCATCACCATCCGGGATCAGGGCAAAGGGCTGGATTTAGCCAAGGTCCCCGATCCCTTGGCTCCGGAGAATCTGCTGAAAACCTCAGGACGCGGCATTTTTCTGATCCGCTCGTTCATGGACGAAGTAGAGATCAACCCCTCCACGACGGGCACCGAAATCAAACTTATCAAGCACGTCCATGGCACGACCACGGACGGCAAGGAGGCTTCCCAGTGAGCATGAAGACCAGCAATCGTCAGGTCGATGGCGTCACCATTGTGGATTGTAGCGGCCGAATCACCCTCGGGGAGGGCAGCGTGATCCTGCGCGACAGCGTGCGCGATCTCCTCGCCAAGGGCAATAAGAAGATCCTGCTCAACCTTGGCGACGTCAACTACATCGACAGCTCCGGCATCGGCGAGTTGGTCAGCGCCTATACCACCGTCAAGAACCAGGGCGGCGAACTCAAGTTGCTTAACCTCACCAAGAAGGTCCACGACCTCCTGCAGATCACCAAGCTCTATACCGTATTTGATGTGAAGGACGACGAGGCTGCCGCAGTCAAGTCCTTTAGCCAGTAGACCCTCTTCCGCACAAAGGCCGACGCCCGCCGTCGGCCTTTCTATGCCTGCCTTTTGCCAGCAAGGGAAGGCCAGGCCGTTTTCTCATCACCAACCCCTCACCCCTTGTCCGACAACCGCTCTAAACTAACTGGGTAGCTTTCTTATGCGCCCGCATTTCCGTCTCGGCCTTCTTGCTCTCGTCGCTCTGCCCCCTTGCCGCGCCTCAGCCTTCCAGCGCCGCATCCGCCTGCGTCCCCTTCTCCGAAGCTCGTAACCACATCGGTGCAACTCGCTGCATTGCCGGGAAAGTGCTGCGAGTCCAGCAAGGCAATGGAGGCGTCCATTTCTTCGAGTTCTGCCAGGACTACAGGCTTTGCCTCTTCATGGTGATCGTCTTTTCCCAGCGATCTGAAAAAAATCGGCGACCTCCGCCAGCTCCAGGGCCGGCAGATCAAAATCGATGTCGAGGTGAAGGAATACGATGGCCGCGCTGAGATCATCCTCACGCGCCTCAGCCAGGGCAGCGGAGACGCAGCCAAGATCCCATCGCTACCCAAGGAATGCGACGTCGAGAGGCACGGGAACTACAGCGCAGGCGAGCTTAGCCGCCCCAAGCAGGCAAAGACCCGAACCCGCAAGAAGCAATCCCGGCCCATCAAGGTGGAGCAAGGCTTCAGTCTGCCGATTCTCGCCCGAGAACTGAGGACTGTCGTTTGTGGGATTCGCTCAGTTTGCCGGTCTCTGAGTCGAAAAAAGCCTTTAACCGCAAAGAGCACGAAGAAAAGCCCGCAAAGAACGCAATCAGAACCCCAGTGACTGCTTTGCGACTTTGGCGAGTCCGGCGTCCTTTGCAGTCCAAAGCTTTTCTGAAAAACCGTCCCACCGTCAACCACAGGCTGGGACGCGCGGAGCGGCACAAGATCCCGGTGGCTTGTCACCTCTCCCCAGTGACCTGTCTTTATACCAGCCCCTTGCGCAACTCCTCCAGCGGATATTTCGTTCCCCGCCACGTCACTCCATCGTCCCGCAGGGTCAGAAACGCCGACCGCAGCAGCGTATAGGTAAACAGCAGTGTGCTGATCGGATGCAGTAGCACGTAATACGGCGGAATCGACGAGTGCCACGACATCCCCATATAGATCAAAGCGATCCCCAGCAGAGCTACCAGGTAGGGCACCCGCTCCCAGCCATGCGCGTACCAGACCCCCAGAAACGGCCCCAGGTTCAGAAACAGCAGCAGAAAGGCCAACCCAAACGTCCGCCACAATTCAAATGACAACACCGCGAAAAAGTTCTTGGTCAGATTGTCGACCACGCCCATCGCGCCCTTCGCCCAATGGACTGAAATCAGGTCTTCGCCAAACACATTCCGCTGCCGGAAGCCGGCGTTCTTGATCACCTTGCCCAGCTTCATGTCGTCGAGCACTTCCATGCGCAGCGCTTTGTAGGTGCCAACCGCTTCATATACCGGCCTGCGCACCATGTTGAACGCCCCAACGCCCATGTGATCTTTCGTCTTTGGATCCGCCACCTTCCATGGCCGATGCCCGAAGGTGAACAGCGTCTGGAAGAAGGCAATCATCATCCGCTCCCCCGAACGCTTCATGATGATCCGCGGAAACACCACCACGTGATCGCCCTTCTCTTTTTCCCCGTACGCCAGCGCCCGCCGCAGCACCTCGGGCTTGAAGAGGACGTCGGCATCGGTAAAAAGCAACCAGTCTCCGGTGGCCACCAGCCCCGCCGTCCACATCGCGTGCGTCTTGCCCAGCCAACGCGACGGAAGCTCCGCGACCCTCACGACCTTCAGCCGTCCATGTGCCGCCGGACTCGCTGCCACCCGCTCCATGATTTCGCCCGTTTGGTCGGTCGAACGATCATCGACGGCGATGACTTCGTAATTGTCGTAGTCAAGGGCGAGAAGCTGGGTAAGGCACAGCTCGATGTCGGCCTCTTCATTCCGAGCCGGCACAATGATGCTGACTCGCGGATGCGATGGCGGCCACTGATTCCACTCTGGTTTGGAAATGTCCGCGATGGCAGGAACGCCAATCGCAGAGTCAACGATACGCGTGAACCACGCCAGGGCAAGCAGGAGGCCGCAAATCCACAGCACGTAACCCATGAGGTCAGTGAGCTCCTACGACGGCTGCAGTACCGGGAGCGCTGACGGGAGGTGCGTATTTCATACCTCGAAACAGTATGGCAGACGAGAGGGCTATCGCGATCACGGGGGCGATGAAGGCCGTACGCATGGAGAAATGGTCCGACATGTAGCCAATAAGAGGAGCCGACGGCACATCCCCAAGTAGATGGAAGATGAAGATGTTGGCCGCGAGCGCCATGGCGCGCACGTGCGGTCCCACGGAGTTGATGATGGCTGCATTGAGGGGTCCGGTGTTGAGCAGAAGAAAAAATTCTGCCGTGAACATGCCAGCAATCATCACCTTCCCATTCCCGAAGATGGCGAGGCACATGGCCGGTATGCCGAGTGCGAGGCTGACTGCGGATACCAGGTAGTGAGCTGATTTGGTCCGCTTGAGCAGCCAATCTGATATCCAGCCGCCAGCCAGCGACGCGACAATCCCGTTCACGATCGTACTGGCTCCAAACAGAATATTGGCCTGAGTGAGGGTGTAGTTGTGAACGCGGTGCAGGAAGGTGGGGAACCAGACCTGCAGGCCGCCGAGGGCAAAAGTCATCATTGCCATGCCCAGAGTTGCGGTAACGAACGCGTAGTTGTGAATCAGGCTTTGGATCAACGCCTTAATCCATTGCAAGCCGCGAATCAGATAACCCACAACGCCCTGGGGAGGCCCACCGCCCAATTCTGAAGGTTCGGGGACTTTGCCCGGTTCGTCGAATTGCCCTAGGGGCGGCTCTGGAATGAATAGCAGGAAAAAGGCTAGCAATAGGCTGGGAGCGGCTCCGACATAAAACGGGACACGCCATCCGTATTTGGGGCCGAGCACTCCTCCGACGAGGAACCCCAATGCGCTCCCCACCGGGATCGCAAGATAAAAAATACCCATGACCCGTCCGCGCTTATTTTCAGGAAACATGTCGGCAACGAATGTCGGTGAGAGGATCACGAAGCTTGCTTCCCCGATTCCGACCAAGGTATGGCGGAGGAGAAGCTCGTCGAAGTTCTTGGTAAAGGCTGTGAGCAGCGTTGCGCCACTCCAGATGATTGCACCTGCGATGATCACCGTCTTGCGCGAGAACTTCTCTGACAGGGGGCCCATAAATGGCGCCGCAATCATGTAAAAAATAAAAAAAACGCTAGTCAGCAATCCGTAGGCGGCATCACTGTTGGGAAAATCGGCCTTGATCAGATCCTGCACCGCGAAGAGCACATTGCGGTCTATGTAGTTCAGCAGGTTCAGCGCAGTCAGCACCGCGAGCGCTGTTTTGGGATAGAGCTTTTTGTCGGGCACAGGTCTGGCGAGACTAACATGGGGGGTGGTGGAGAGGCTACTTCGGGGATAAGGGAGTCAAGGCTTCGTTGCTTCAACAACGTCATTGGCTGCGCCTGAGGACCACATCCGCTATTTCAGAGTGCGAAGTCCAAGCGCCCGACATAGGCCACAGCGCTTCTGTCTTCCTTGAGTGGTGCAAAAGTCCATTGCCGAACTGCTTCTTCCACCCCCCCGCAATAACGTGGGATGGCCGATCACGTCGTGAGTGCAAACCACCTTTCCGTCCGTACCGACCAATACGTCAACTAGGACAGTACCGCGAATGTCGAACTGTCTGGCCTCGGAGAGATGTCAACCTTTCTCGTTGCACGCTGTTTCATCGACTCGGACGACATCGCCCAAGCAGTGTTGGGGTATTTTCTGGAAACTTTTCCCGCGTATTCGCAGGGCAGATGCGGTCGCTCCTTGGTCGCGCGAGCGGTCCCTGCCGGCGTAATGAGGACTGTCAAGGAACAAAGCCATCTCCTGAACGGTATTAGACACTCCCCTCAGTCGATAGTTCCCGAACTGTCGGCGGCGATCTACGTCGTCGGTTGTTTTGACCGCGGCCACTTCGCCACCACCACCGTCGAAATCCCGCCCCGCGGCCGAAAATCCCCTTTCACCTCCACCCACACCGGCTTCGCCCACTTCACCACGTCCTCCAGCACCTGGTTCACGATGTTTTCCTGGAAGATCCCCAGGTTGCGGTAGCTTTGCAGGTACTCCTTCAGCGACTTCAATTCGAGGCACAATTTGTTTGGCATGTAGCGGACCGTGATCGTGCCGAAATCCGGCAGCCCCGTCTTGGGGCACACCGACGTGAACTCCGGATCGTCAATCACGATCTCGTATCCGGGAAACTGGTTTGGCCAGGTTTCGATCTCGGGGAACTTCGCGTCCAAGCCGGCTCTGGCGTGTTCCTCGGTGTAACGCGGGGATTTCGGCATGCACGATATTGTAACGGCTAGCCTTCGAGGGTCATCAAAATGAGTGGCTTGGGTCAGCCCGACGGTGGTTCCCTGCATCTAACTGAGCCATACATGAAGACTGGAAATACCCCTCCGGCACGCCGCCGGAGTGGTAAATTGTTGCTTGTAATAATCTTCTCATCACATTGAGCGAACAGGACAAATCCGGATATTTGGGCCGGCACCGTTGGCTCGTGATCACGCTGGGCGCCGCCCTCGCCGTGATTCTTCTTGCCTCTTTCGGATCAATGCGTGATGAGGTTCTACCCATCCGCGCCGTCACCGTGGAGCGCAGTTCCATCCGCAGCGTTGTCTCCACCAACGGAAAAATCGAGCCTGCGCAGAATTTCGAGGCCCACGCCCCGGTTAACACCACCGTGCGCAAGCTCTACGTCCGGGAGGGCGACCGCGTCAAGAAAGGGCAACTCCTGCTCCAACTCGACGATGCCGAGGCCCGCAGCCAGGCGGCCCGCGCGCAGGCGGAGCTAAAGGGTGCTCAAGCCAACGTCCAGGCCGTCCATCAAGGCGGATCGCAGGAAGAAGTCATCACTTTACAGGCCCAGATCACCAAGGCTCGCAGCGCGCGCGACACCGCCGAGCGCAACGTCGACGCGTTCAAACGGCTTCAGGAAGAGGGCGCTGCTTCCGCCGGAGAAGTGCGCGACGCCCAAAACGCCCTGCAGCGCTCGCAGGCCGACTACGACCTCCTGATGCAAAAACAGAAAGACCGTTACTCCAAGCCCGAAGTCGAGCACGTCACGGCCCAGGACTCCGAAGCCCAGGCCGCCTACGACGCCGCCCAGGACATTCTGCACAAATCCAACATCGTCGCGCCCTTTGACGGAGTCGTCTACGCGCTGCCCGTCAAACAAGGGGCATACGTCCAGGCGGGCGATCTGCTTTTGCAAGAAGCCGACCTCTCAAAGGTTCTCGTCCGCGCTTACGTCGATGAGCCCGATATTGGCCGGCTCGTCCCTGGACAGAAAACCGAGGTCACCTGGGATGCATTGCCGGGCCGCATCTGGAGCGGCGCCGTGACCAACCTGCCATCCACCGTGAAGCTGCACGGGACGCGCAATGTCGGGGAAATGGTGAGCCTCCTCGACAACAGCGACTTCCGCCTCTTGCCCAACATAAACGTGAACGTCACGATCGTGACTTCACAGCACGACAACGTGCTCACCATGCCGCGCGAAGCCCTACGTCTCGACGACTCCAAGCCGTACGTCTACCAGGTCATCGAGAACAAGCTCCGCCGCCGCGACGTCTCGGTGGGCGCTTCGAATCTGACACGGGTCGAGGTCAGCGACGGCCTTAGCGACAACGCCCTGGTCGCGCTGAACACGACGGTCACGAACAAATCGCTACACGACGGAAGCCCCGTAAAGGTGGTGCAGTAAGTGATTCACGGGACGAAAAAGATCCTCGCCCTGGCCGCGCTGTTGCTGCCCGCACTGGCAGCCGCGGCCGATTCTCCCTCTGACCTGCTGGCTGCCGGCCGGGTTGACGACGCCATCTCTTCGCTAAGCGTCAAACTAGACTCCGCACCCAACGATGCCGCCTCCTACAACCTGCTTTGCCGAGCCTACTTTGCCGTTTCCAACTGGGACCGTGCGATCTCGGCCTGCGAAAGAGCGATCTCTCTCGAGGCCAACAATAGCGAATACCACCTCTGGCTCGGCCGTGCGTATGGCGAGAAAGCCGACTCCTCCAATTTCTTTACCGCCGCAGGACTGGCCAAGAAAGTTCGCAACGAATTCGAGCGCGCGGTCCAACTCGATCCCAACAACGTTGCCGCCCGCGTCGATCTCGCCGAGTTTTATCTGGAAGCTCCTGGCATCGTTGGCGGCGGTCAGGACAAAGCTCGCGCTCAAGCCGAGGCTGTGGCTCGCCTGAATCCTTCCAAAGCGCATTGGATTCAGGGCCGCCTGGCCGAGAAAAACAAGGACGCTGACGCCGCCGAGCGCGAGTACCGTGCCGCCATAGAGGCGGCCAGCCATGGCAGCGGCAACGCCTGGCTCAACCTGGGATTGTTCTATCGCAGGGCCGGGCGTTTCGATGAGATGCACGAGGCCCTGAAGAAAGCCGCCGCCGCTCCTCCCGACCAACCGGAAGTGCTGGTTGATGCGGCCTCGACCCTGCTGCGCGCCAACCGCGACCTGCCCTTCGCTACTCAACTCGTGCGCCGCTACTTATCGTCCAATACCGTGGAACAGGCGCCGCCCTTCAAGGCCCATTACCTTCTCGGAAACATTCTCGAGAAGCAAGGCGACCGCGAGGGTGCTGCGAAGGAGTATCAGATCGCCTTGGCCATGGCCAAGGATTTCGGACGCGCGCGCGAAGCGCTGAACCGCATCAGCCGTTGAAGTTTGTGTATAGGTAACGTGGCTACGATTTGATTTCATCACCGCAGCAGATTTGGCTATCCTGAGCCGACATGTTGCCGTTCGAACCACTCTCTCATTCCACCTCTCTTTCCAAAGGTGATCCGATGATCCAGAGCGTAGGTCTTGGTCTGCGCATGCGCAGCCTGGTACTCATACTTGCTGTTGGTTTCGCTATCTCCGCCCAGGCAGAACCGCTCCCGCTCAGGCGGGCCGTGGAACTGGCCCTGTCCCATGCCACTGTCACAGGCATCTCCGCCGCCGACACCGAGCATGCCTTCGCCGCCTACCGCGAAATCCGCAACAACTACATCCCGCAGTTCATGTTCGGCTCGGGACTCGGCAAATCCTGGGGATTCCCCCTCAGCCTCGAAGGCTCTGCCCCCTCCATCTTCAACATCAACACGCAGTCCGCCCTCTTCAACTCCGCCCTGAGCAAGGCCACGGCAGCGGCGCGCACAGAGTGGAAGGCTTCGACCCTGCAGAACCAGGATCAGCGCAATCAGGTCATGCAGGACACTGTTCTCAGCTACGTTGAGTTGAACAAGTGGGAACAGCGCATCGGCCGCCTGCACGAAGACGAAGCTGCCGCCAACAAACTTGAGCAGGCACTTGCCGAGCGCGTGAAAGAAGGAGTCGATAGTCCACTGGAGCTGACCAAGGCCAGACTGGCCGCCGCGCGTGTACGCCTGCGGATCGCCGAGGCGGAAGGCTCCGCCGACGTGCTCCGTGAACATCTCGCAACATTGACAGCTCTGCCCGCCGCCAGCATTGAAACTGTTCCCGACTCGATGCCAGCCTTCGCTCCTCTCGCGCGCGAGGACGACTTTGTCTCGAAAGCGGAGGCCAACAATCCGACTGTGCTCGCCGCGGAGCAGCGCGCTCGCGCTCAGTACCTACGTGCCGAGTCGGAGCATAGAGTGAAGTGGCCGAGTGTGGACTTCGCGGCGCAATACGCAATGTTGGCCAAGTACAATAACTACAGCGATTTCTTCGTAACCTTTCAGCGCAACAATGCCACGATCGGCGTAGCCATTCGCTTCCCTCTGATCAACTATTCGCAGCGCGCCCGCGCACAGGCCGCCGACGCCGACGCGGTCAAAGCCCGACGCCAGGCCGAAGCTGCGAAGAACAAGGTCTCGGAAGAAACCCTCAAGCTCCAGCGCTCCGTGCGTCAACTGCAGGCCGCCCACGAGGTCGCAGAACTGGAATACCAACTCGCGCAGTCCAATCTCGACAGCACCCAGACACGCCTCGACGCCGGCACCGCCACGATCAAAGATCTGGGAGAAATGCGGGCTGAACTCAGCGAGCGCTACATCGCTCTGCAGGACACCAATTTCGAACTGCAGCGCGCCCGCATCGGCCTGCTGCGCTCCACGGGGGAGTTGGAAAAGTGGATCAACGGCGGCCTCTAGGGGGATTCCAGCCCGATTCTCTGGGATCTAATACCCTGCCCCCACCCATACTTTTGGCCCCCTCAATGCATCCAATCTCCATTCGCCGGAAAGCCCTTTCGCCCCGGGTCCGACCCGTATAGCCTTGTAGCGAGGCACACTGGGGTATTTGTTGTTTGTAGGGACCTTCTGGCCGTCAGCCGACAGGGGCACCGTCCCGGCAATCTCGGGTGAACCTAACTCATACCGGGAAATTCATGCGGGGATGGTAGAATTAAACAATCCACTTATGCCATTGAAAACACTGTTTTTGAATCCACCTTCGTTTGAAAACTTCGACGGAGGAGCCGGGTCCCGATGGCCCGCCACGCGCGAAATCGAATCGTACTGGTACCCGGTTTGGCTCGCCTATCCGACCGGCATGCTCGAGGGCGCTCGCTTGCTCGACGCCCCGCCGCACCACGTCAGCGGCCAGGAAACCATCGAGATCGCCAAGGACTACGAGTTCGTGGTCCTGTTCACCAGTACCCCAGGTTTCCCTGGCGACATCCGCCTCGCCCGCGCCATCAAGGACGCGAACCCCCGCATCAAGATTTGCTTTGTCGGCCCGCACGTCAGCGTCCTACCCGAGAAATCCCTGCGCGATTGCCCGGCCATCGATTTCGTCGCTCGCAAAGAGTTCGATTACACGGTCGTCGAGTACGCGCAAGGCAAGCCGCTCGAAGAGATCATGGGCATCTCGTTCCTTAACAACGGGCAGATCGTGCACAATCCTGACCGCCCGCAGATCACGGACCTTGATCCCCTGCCCCACGTCACCGACGTCTACAAACGCGACCTCGACATCACACGCTACAACGTTCCCTTCCTGCTACACCCCTACGTCTCGCTCTACACGACCCGCGGATGCCCCGCGCAGTGCACGTTTTGCCTGTGGCCGCAGACTCTCAGTGGACACCCGTGGCGCAAGCGCTCCACCGATGACGTCGCGCGAGAGATGGCCCAGGCCAAGGAATACTGGCCCAACGTGAAGGAATTCTTCTTCGACGACGACACTTTCAACATTCAGGCCGCCCGCACCATCGAGTTGTGCGCGAAGCTCAAGCCGCTCGGCCTCACCTGGTCCTGCACTTCACGCGTTACCACGAACTACGAAACGCTGAAGGCCATGAAGGAAGCCGGCTGTCGTCTCCTGATCGTGGGCTACGAGTCAGGCGACCCGCAGATCCTTAAGAACATCAAGAAGGGCGCCACGGTCGAGCATGCGCGCGAGTTCACCAAGAACTGCCACAAGCTCGGCCTGGTGATTCACGGCGACTTCATCCTCGGCCTTCCCGGTGAGACTCACCAGACGATTCGCAACACGATCAACTTCGCCAAAGAACTCGACGTTGAGACCATTCAGGTTTCCGTTGCCCACGCTTATCCCGGAACCGAACTCTACGACTACGCAGTGAAGAACGGCTTCATGGTGTCAGAGAGCAAGATGGTCGACGAAGGCGGACACCAGCTCGCTCACATCCAGTATCCGGGTCTGCCCGCGACGGAGATACTCCAAGCCGTGCATCGGTTCTACGACGAGTACTATTTCCGGCCCAAGGCCGCTTTCCGTATCCTGAAAAAAGCTGCCTTCGACAGCGACGACCGCAAGCGCCTCTACAAGGAAGCCAAAGCTTTCCTGAAGACGCGCGCCATGCGGCACAAGTGGGTCCGCGAAAAGCAGGAGGCTTCCACGGCGGCTGCTCCCGCGAAAGCCTAGGCATCCCTGTGACCTTTCGCAAGTATCTGGTTCTGGCAGGGGTGGCGCTGTTCGCCTCTATCGGCGATTCCCTGCTCTCGCGCGGCATGAAGGAGATGGGCGCCGTTTCCCTGAGCCACCCCCAGAGCCTGATCCTTGCAGTCCTGAACCCGTGGATCATCCTCGGGATTCTTTTCCTGCTGGGCTTTTTCGCGTCTTACATGACCGCCCTTTCCTGGGCGGACCTGACCTACGTTCTGCCCGCGACTTCGATCGGCTATGTGCTGCTGGCCCTGATCGCAAAGTTCCTCCTGCACGAGCAAGTCACCCTGCTGCGTTGGGTCGGAATCCTGCTCATCGCGGTCGGGGTCAGTCTGGTAGCTGGCGGCCCGGAACTGACCCACCGACAAGCAGAATCCCCAATCCCGGAGAGCGAACTGGCCGCGGCCCGGAGCGAGCAATGAGCCACGCTTACACTTGGGGTGCGATTCTCTTCGTTGTCCTAGCTTCGGTCACGGGGGACGTCCTGCTAGCCCGCGCCATGAAGCAGGTCGGCGACGTCGGGGAGCTGCGCCGCCGTTCGAGCCTGCTCGCAGTGCTCGCCCGCGTTCTTTCCAATCCCTGGTGCCTGCTGGGAATCGTCGCGATGTCGGTCGCGTTCTTCAGCCTTCTGTTTGGGTTGTCCTGGGGAGACGTCAGTCTCGTCGCGCCAGCGTCAGCCTCTCTCACCTTTGTTGGAAACGCGGCCGCCGCCAAGCTCTTTCTTCATGAGCGAGTCGATCGTCGCCGCTGGATCGCGGCCGCGTTAGTCGCCTGCGGTGTCGCGTTCTTGGCTGGTTAGATTCCGAAATTTGTTCGCTGGTCCTCTCGCCTGGCCGCAATCAGCGCTGAACACACCTAACCGAACAGCCGCATCAATCCGCTAGCTGGAAGATCAGGCACCAGGAACGTCGCATCGCGCTGCCCGGCCACCCGCGCCAAGCCCTGCGCTGCCAGGTATCCGCTCCGCACCGCTCCTTCCATCGTCGCGGGCCACCCGGTCGCGGTCCAGTCCCCCGCCAGAAACACTCGTGGCCATGCCGTTTCCGGATGCGGCCTCTGCAAGTCGATCCCGGGCTTCGGCGAATAGGTCGCATGCACTTCTTTCACCACCGCCGACTTCACTACCTGCGCCGCCTTTGCCTCCGGGAAGAACTCGCCGAGTTCGTTGACTGCCAAATCCACAATGTCCTGCCGAGATTTGTCGATCAGGCTGTTGGAGGCGCTCACCACCAGCTCCAAGTAGCTGCCGTGCCCATTGCCGTCCCGCTTCTGTAGTTTTGATTTATGGAACATCCACTGGATCGTCCGGTCCAGCAAGACCGCATGCTCAAGTTCCGTGATCTCGCGGTCAAACCACAGATGAATTCCCGTAATCGGCGAGGTCGTGAACTTCGACAATGAGTCCCTCAATGGCTGCGCTGCCGAGGTCGCTGGCAGCACCCGCCCGAGCACATCAAAGGGGACCGCGAATACCGCGTAATCGAACACGGCTTCGCTTCCGCCCACGCTCAGCGTCACATGGGACGGCTCGGCCCGGAACGACTCTACTGACGAGCGCAGCCGCACTTCTCCGTGCCGCTCCCGAATGTATTCTCCGCCAGCCTTGTAGAGCTCCGTCAGCGGAATTGCCGGAATTCCCATGCGCCCCGCGCGCGCCGACTTCAGAAACGACTCGCGCATCACCTGAGCCGCATAGGCAACGGAGACCCGGTCCACCTCCTCGTTCAATGCGCTGACCAGGATCGGCTTCCAGAACCGCTGAATGGCACGCCCCGTCTGCCCATGGCGCTCCAGCCATCCTAGAAACGATTCCCCGGTTTCGCGCGGCGCCGTCGGAGCCAACGCCAGCATCGCTCGTGCAATGGCAAGCTTGTCTGGAAAACCCAGGCACGCCGCTCTTAGGAACGCAGGAGCGGTATGTAGAGGCGCGGGCAGGGCCGAGGGCGCGATCTCGGAAGCACGGCCACCGGGCTCTAGAAACGTCAACCGGTCGAACCAGCGGACGTCCCCGGCGACCCCCGTCCGCTCGTAAAACTCGATCAGGTTCGTGCAGCATCCCAGCAGAACGTGTTGGCAGTTGTCGATGACCTCGCCTGTGCCCGGGTGCTCATACGAAGATGCGCGTCCACCCAGGTAAGGTCGTTTCTCAAAAAGGGTGACGCGGAAACCGGCCGACGCCAATGCGCATCCCGCAGCCAGGCCTGCAAGCCCTCCGCCCACCACCGCCACAGTTGGAGTTTGTGTCCAGGGTTGGAGCATTACGTCATGCGCTTCACGAAGCCCTTGCCCAGGATGGAGAGCTTTTCGAACCTCGTGAGCCGGATCCTCCCGCTGTAAACGTCATATTGTCGCTGGGCAATCTTTTCCAGCAGCTTCTTGTAAATGGTGACCAGCACCCAGAGCGCCGGCTGGCTGTCTTCGTTGATCAGCGGGATCAACTCGAATCCTGATTTATAGAAGTCCCTTGCGCGGTCCGCCTCCACGACAAGCAACGGTCGCAACCGGTCTTTATCCGGTTTCCCTTGCAAATCGACCGGAGTAAGGTCAAACCGCAGCAGGTCCTCCAGCGGTAGGTACACACGCCCCATCTCCGCGTCTTCTTTCACGTCGCGGATGATATTGGTCAGTTGGAACGCAATCCCGCACCGCTCGGCCAGGTGCTCCGCCGTCTGGTCGCGATACCCGAAGATCTTAATGCACACCAGTCCCACGACCGACGCCACGTGGTAACAGTACAGGTACAGATCCTTGAATGCGCGGTACTGCACCACCAGCCCCGGCGTGTTTTCCGTTGCGGCTTGCTCCGGATACTCCTCTGTTGGTGTCTCTGGAACATCCATTAGCGTGCCGAATGCCAACTGGTCCAGCAACTCCAGCGGAATTGAGTAGCGGCGCTGCGTATCCGTCAATGCCAGCAGGATTGGATCATCGGTAGGCTCGCCCGTGTGGGCATGATGGAAGGCGTCGAGCCATGCCTCGAGCCGGACCCGACGCTCTCTCGGCGCAACGCTCGGATCGTCCGAAAGGTCGTCACACTTCCGCATGAAGGCATACACCGCGCACAACGCTTCCCGCTTGGGTTTCGGGAGCACCATGAACGCGTAGTAGAAGTTTCGCGCCGATTTGCGGGCAATTCCTCCACAAACCGAGTATGCCATCGCGAGCTGTGTCGGAGTGGGCACAAATTGAATCGGGGCCGGCTGCACGGCGGCGCTCACAGCAGCCTCCCGATGGCAGCACGTGCTACCAGTGCCAACTTACGGGATTTTGAGATCGACGGACGCCGCCCCAGCACGGCATACCCCTGGCGCTCCATCGCATTCAAAATCTCCTGACCGCCCCGTGTGAACAGTTCCAGATCGATCGCCAGTTCCTTGCTGACCTTCCCAATCAGTGGTTCTCCCTGCTGGAACCAGTGCCACGCCCGCGCCACTTCAAAGCGCATCATCTCGCAGAACGCGTTTGTATTCCGCTTGCCAGCGATGTCTTCTTCCACCACACCAAACCGCCGCAGATCTTCGAGAGGCAAATAGATTCTGCCCTTCAAATAATCAATCGACACATCCTGCCAGAAATTTGCCAATTGTAAAGCCGTGCAGGTATAGTCCGACAGCTTTTGTCGCTCCGCATCGCTGTACCCGCAGAGATACAGGACCAAGTGTCCCACCGGATTCGCCGAGTTCTTGCAGTACCCCAGCAAATCGTCGAACGTCTCATATCGCATCACCGATTGATCCTGACGGAACGCCGTCAGCAGATCGGAAAATTCATGCTGCGGAATTCCGAACATTCGCACCGTCTCCGACAACGCGACGAACACGGGATGGCGCGGGCTTCCCGCATAACACGCCTGCAGTTCCTCCCCCCAACGCTCGAGCAAACGCAGCGCGACAGCGGTATCGCCAACCTCATCCCCTAGGTCGTCGGAGATACGGCAGTATCCATAAACGTTGTAAAAGTGTTGCCGGAGCCGTTGCGGCAGGAACCACGTTGCTACCGAGAAGTTTTCATAGTGTGACCGCGCCAGCCGCTCGCAATAAGCTCGCGCTTCAATCAGCGACGGAACGACTTCGGGAATCGCGTACTCCGGGGGCAAGCTCGACCAGTCCCCTGGCACAAGTGACGTAGGAGCTGGCCGGGATTCGCTGCTGGCAATCGAAGTCATAGCGAGTCTGTGCCCCGGTCGATCCCTGTCTTAATGTCCGGGAATAATGGCGGTCTTGATGTCCCCGTTGCGGTTGAGCATATGCCGTAAGACATCGTGCAGCCGCGAAAGCGGCGCTTCGCCCGTGATGTAGTCGGTGCCTTTGACCTTCTTTTCCGCAATGAGCGCAAACGCCCGCCGCACCGTTTCCGGCGTGTGATGGAACGTCGCCTTCAGTGAGATTTCCGAGTAGTGCAACCGGTTAGTATCAAGTTGCACTTTCGTCCCGCTGGCACACCCGCCGAAGAAATTCACGGTGCCGCCCTTGCGTACCATCTGAACGGCCCACTCCCAGGCCTCCGGACGCCCCACAGCTTCCACCACGACGTCCGCACCGCGCTTCTCGCGCGTCAGTGCCTTAACCGCTTCAATCGGATCCTTTACTTGTGCTATTTGCACGACCTCATGCGCACCTTTGCGCTTGGCCAGGGTGACCTGCGAATCGCGTTTCACCACCGCGATCACATTGCATCCGATTGCTTTTGCTACTTGCACAAACATCAGCCCGATCGGACCCCCGCCAATCACCGCCACCGTATCGCCGATCTCCACCCGCGTCTCATGCAGTCCGCGCAGCACGCAAGCCAGCGGTTCGGTCATGGCCGCATCTTCAAACGACACATCGTGCGGAATCGCGAGCATGTTGCTCTCTACGATCCGCCGCGGTACCCGGATGTACTCCGCATACGCTCCGTTATTGAAGAGCAGGTCTTCGCAAAGATTTTCCTGGTGCTTGGAACAGAAAAAGCACATGCCGCAGGGCGCCGAGTTCAGCGCCACCACCCGCATGGCCTTCTTAAAACCGCGTACCCCGTGGCCCACTTCCTCCACCACTCCCGCCAGCTCGTGCCCAAACAGGGCCGGCGGCACAATCATGCGTGCATGGTACCCGCGCTGGTAGACCTTGAGGTCGGTCCCGCAGGTCAGGGCGACCTGCACCTTGATCAGAACTTCACCTTCACCCACGCGTGGGATCGGCACCTGTTCGATCTTGATGTCTTCCTTGCCGTACAGGACGGCAGCCGTCATTTTTCCATTCACTGCGAATGTCCTTCCCAAGCGCTGCCCGGCTGAATCACAATCTTCATCGAATCAGGTCTAGGGCGAGCAGCCAGTTCCAGTGCTTCCAGCCCGCGAGACAAGGGAAACCGGTGGCTGATGAGGCGCTCTAACTCCATCTCGCGGCCCATTACAAAGCGAGCTGATTCATCCTGCAACTCCACGGACGCGCTGTAAGACCCCAACAGCGCCTTCTCATCCGCACAAATCGCCGCGGGATCGACGATCGCTTCGCCATGCACTGTCTGTGCGAACAACAATACCCGGCCACCGGGACGAGTCGCGTCCATGGCAGGCCGGATCAGACCATTGCCGCCCACCGCCAGAATCACGGCGTCAGCACCCCGGCCGTCCGTTAACTCGCGCACTCGCTCGGTCACGTCTGTGCACGAGGCATCAATTGTCAGTCCCAAACCGAAGCTTTCCGATATTGTAAGCCTCTGCGGATATAAATCGGAAGTAATAACCCGAGCCCCGGTCCGCTTCGCCAACACGCTCAAAATGAGACCGATAGGCCCCTGCCCAATGACCAGTACCGTCTCCTCAGGCTCCAGCCGAAGGCTGACTACTCCCTTCATGCAGGTGTTCACCGGCTCAACAAAACAAGCTTGCTCGTAGGAGACGCCATCGGGAATACGGACAGTCCCTTCCCGCACAATCCAGTCCATCACCCGCACGTACTCGGCAAACCCGCCTCCGCTCGGCTCAAAGCCCGCAGTGCACCCCACTTTCTTGTAGGTCTCGCACTGCGCAAATGTCCGGTGCCGGCAGTAGTAGCACTTCCTGCACGGGATATGGTGAAACACCATCACCCGATCGCCCGGCTGGTATTCCGTCACGCCCCTTCCGACCGCTGCCACCGCGCCCGAGGTCTCATGCCCGAAAATCCGTGGTGCCGAGTGCGATCCCGTTGAGATCTTCTTCAGGTCCGTCCCGCAAATCCCGCAGGTATGCACCCGGACTAACAACTCTGCCGGACCAATCGTTGGCACCGGCACAGTCTCCATCCGCACGTCGCTCTTGCCGTGATACACCGCGGCCAGCATGGAGCCCGGAATCGAGCCCTGCCGTTCCTCCAGCGCAATCTGCCCTGCAATCGCCATCTTGAACGCTATTCCTGAACTCGAATGCTGCTGTGCGGCATCGTATTCGTGAATCGTACTTCTACCACCATGTGGTCCAGGTAAGGCTGACCGGGCATGGCAAAATGCGCTTCCCGTACCTTGAATACGCAAAAGAACTGGTCGACTCTCACGACTCTCTCCGTGTTCAACTGGATCTTGGCGAACTTGCCCGGATCCAGCCATCCAATCTGCGTCTTGTCCTGCAACGGATCCGGAGTCGGCATCAGCACATTCGGATAAATCCGATGCTTCAAGTCCTCCAGCCTCACGTGCCAGCCAAGAATCCGTTTATCCCCTTGCCCAACAGTCTCCGGAACGCATCCCAAGAGGTAGCGATCCCGGCCACTCGCATCTTTGACGCGAATCTCGCAGGTTGCATTCCCCGGGTCTAAATCGATTTGGAATGTCTGCTCCTCGACGTGCGTGCTTCCCTTGCGAAAACTCTCAATGTATGCAAATGATGGTTCCGTCTGTGCCCACAGAGGACCCATCAGCAAGCACCAGCCGCCGAGCAGCCATGAGCTCCCCAACCTGCGCACTTATTGACCTGCCTGCGTACGCACTGGAACCGAAGCTTCGATTCTCGAGGCCAGATATCTACTCAGGGCCTGCGCCGCCCGCGAACTGTTTACCACCAGCCGCAAGAACTGTCCCCACAGCCAGGGCCTGACGATGGTGTGCATCACAAAACTTCCCGTGCGGAATGCGCCCGCTCCATCGATGAAACCATCCATCGGTGGCATCGGAAACCCGAGTTCATCGGAAACCACCTTTACAGCTCCGAAGTCAATCCCATGCGCCTCCGCGCTCTTGACGACGCCAGCCGCTTCCATATCCACAACCTGGGCCCCATACGCACTGGCCAGCTTGGATTTCTGATCCTCTCCCGCAATCGATGAGAAGCTGACCAGCACCGCCTCTCCCGAACCTGTCTCCGTGCGGCTGCTATCTCGGGCGTCAATCACGCTCCCGATTACGAGCACCTGCCCGACCTCTAGGCCGGCTGCCAACGCTCCCACGAACCCCACGGACTCCACTCTCGTGGGATGGTAGAGCTCAATCACCGCCTCTGTTGCCCTCCGTGCTGCTTCCGTGCCAATGCCTCCACATACCGCCACACAGTCCTCGGATATGAAGAACCGAAATCGCCGTCCGGAGTTTTCGCGTTCTTCAACTCGCCAGTTCCGCACCAGCGGCTGGATCTCCCGCTCCAGGGCGGCCACCAGCCCGAGCTCAGGCATAGCCCTCCGCCTGGAACCACGCGGCGGCGCGCCTCAGCGCGTTATCCACCGGTATAATCCGCCAGCCTAACTCCCGTTCGGCCTTGCCTGAGGAGACAAACATCTTCTTCCGACCCATCCGCACTGCGTCAATGGTCGCGCGCGGCTCCTTACCGCGAATCCGACCAGTAACGATCTCATCCACCACGCCCGTCGCCAGCGCCATCACATACGGCACTCTCACCCGCGGAGAAGGCAAGCCCGTGATCGCCGCCAGCTTGTCCAAAATTTGCTTCAGCGTGAGGTTCTCGCCGCCAAGGATGTAGCGCTGCCCGCTCCTGCCCTTCTCCAGCGCCATTACATGTCCCCGCGCGCACTCCGTGGCATCCACCAGGTTCAATCCGGTATCCACATACGCTGGAAATTTCTTCTTCAGAAAGTCGACCACAATTCGTCCCGTCGGCGTCGGCTTGATGTCCATTTCGCCAACCGGCGTCGACGGATTCACTACCACGACGTCCTGACCGCTGCGCCCCGCCTCCAGCGCGATCTGCTCCCCCATGAATTTCGACCGCTTGTAATGCCCGATCATGTCAGCCAGCGCCACCGGCGAGTCCTCATCCGCGACCCTGCCGTTCGACGAGAACCCCATCGTCGCCACGCTCGACGTGTACACCACACGCCTCACCGAATTCCTCCGCGCCGCGTCCAAAACCGCCCGCGTTCCTTCCACATTCGACCGATACATCTGTTCCGAATCCCGCACCCACAACCGGTAATCCGCCGCCACGTGGAACACGACTTCGCATCCCGAAATCGCATTCTCGATCGATGCCGGCACGCGCAAGTCTCCGGTCACCCTGTCCGCTTTCAACCCCTCGATGTTCCGCGGATCGCTTGAGGAGCGAACCAGCAGCCGCAGCTCGGCTCCCTGCTCCGCCAGGACCCGGGCTACATGTGCCCCCAGGAATCCCGTCGATCCTGTGACGAAAGCTTTCAAGGCTTCTCCCGAACACTCCGCTGCAGTGGCTTCACTGGAAAGGTTCGACCTAACGCGCTCGCGGCTCCGGCTGGAAAAAGCCTTTGCCTATCGCCTGGTTCTTAACACTGCCCTTGGCCGGTGGGGCTAGCTCGAGGCTTCGCCAGAGACCATCTTCGCGTACGTGGTCAGCGCCAGCAGCGGGAAGTACTGGCGGTACATGTGGTACTTCAGATAGAACACGCGCGGGAATCCCGTCCCGGTAAATTGCGGCTCATCCCACGAACCGTCCTTCTGCTGTGTGCGCAGGAGGTACGCAATTCCTCGAGCCACCGAGTCGCTCCGCATATCGTTCGCGGCCATCAATCCCAGCACCGCCCACGCCGTCTGCGAAGCCGTGCTCTCCCCACTCCCCTTCGCATTGGGGTCGTCGTAGGACCCGGAGACCTCGCCCCAGCCGCCATCGGCATTCTGCATCATCCGTAGCCACTCGGCTGCCTGCTGCACGTAAGGCTCGTGGTGGTCGATGCCCACCGCCTCCAGTCCACGCAGCACCAGCATCGTCCCGTAGATGTAGTTCACGCCCCAGCGGCCGAACCACGAACCGTCCGGCTCCTGCTCCTTGCGCAGGAACTCGGTCGCCTTCTTCACCACACCGTGGTTCTTGTCGTAGCCGTATGCCGCCAGCATTTCCAGGATTCGCCCTGTGATGTCCACCGTCGCCGGATCCAGCATCGCGTTGTGATCGGCAAAGGGAACGTACTGGAACACCATCCGGTCGTTGTCTTTGTCGAAAGAAGCCCAGCCGCCGTTTCGGCATTGCATCGAGAGGATCCAATCGATCGCCCGAAGCACCGACTCCCTCTGGTACCGGCCGTTGGGATGCTCCACCCGGCTCAACGCCAGGCAAACCTGTGCGCTGTCATCCACATCGGGATAAAACTCGTTGTTGAATTCGAAGTACCATCCACCCGGCTGCCCCTCGGGATTCTTCACCTTCCAGTCGCCTGCATTCCGCACCTGCTTCTGGAGCAGCCAGTCCGCGCACTTCACCATCCGCGCATCGTTCCGCGGCACGCCCGCCTCGCCCAGCGCAAACAGGGCATATGCCGTGTCCCACACCGGCGAAACACAGGGCTGCATCCGGAACGTGTCGCCCTCCTCAATCCCAAGCTTCTCGAACTCATCCATCGCTCGGATTACCTGTGGATCGTCCACCGAATACCCCAGGCATCGCATCGCAATAACCGAATTCATGATTGACGGGAAGATCGCTGCCAAGCCGTCGCTCATCTCGAAGCGCTCCAGCATCCACTTCTCCGCCCGCTTCAGCGCCAGCGAGCGCAAAGGACGGATATGCACCCGTTCTGCCCAATGGGTGAACCGATCCAGCACCAGGAAGAAGTTCCTCCACGAGATTAGGTTCTTGTCCCAGTGCAGGTGCATACGCGACTTGTCACGCCCGCCCACAAAAAGCTCTTCAATCCCCATTTCGTCGGGGAGCTTCTTGAAGGGCTTCTTCGCGTAGCAGATCGACAGCGGCACCAGCATGGCCCGCGACCACGAAGAGATTTCGTAGATGTTGAACCAGAACCAGTTTGGAAACAGGACGATCTCCGGGGGAATCGCCGGAATCGCGTCGTAGTCATACTGACCAAAGAAACACAGATACAGCTTGGTGAAAGTGTTAACCTCGGTCACTCCGCCAAGCTCGAGAATCTTCGTCCGCGCTCGCTCTAGCGCCGGATGGTCCGCCTTGCAGCCGGCCAGCTTCAGCCCGAAATACGCCTTCACCGAAGCGCTGATATTCGAAGGCCCGCCCGGATAGATGCTCCACCCGCCGTCCTCATTCTGCCGTTTGAGGATGTAGAGCGCCGCTTTCGCGAACCGCTCAGCATCCACCGTCCCGAGCATCGTGTGCAGAACGAGATAATCCGCTTCCAGCGTTACATCCGCTTCCAGTTCGCCGCACCAGTACCCGTCTTCATGCTGCTCGGAAAAAAGAAGCCGGCGCGCGGCATCCGTCGCGGCCGCTACCCGGCTCGCCAGATCATCAATTTTTCCGAAACGAAGTTGAGGAGCAGTCTTGGCCGATAACGTGGGGGAGGAATCTTCCATAAAGAATTTGGACTCCGTGTTAGTCTGCGCTCGCGCTGGCTGGCGCGCTGGCTATGGCTTCCACGATCTCCGGAGGCAGGCCAAAACGAACATTTTCCGGCATGACCTCCAATTCCTGCAGATGATCGAACCCCTTGGCGCCCAGGAATTTTACTACTTCCTCGACCAGGCACTCCGGAGCCGATGCACCCGCCGTTAACGCGATCGTCTTGACCCCTTCCAGCCATTCCGGCTGGATGTTCTTGTAACTGTCGATTAGATGCGCATTCGTGCCCAGGTTGCGCGCCACCTCGACCAGACGGTTAGAATTCGAGCTGTTCTCCGAACCCACCACTAGCAGCAGATCCGCCTCCGAGGCGACTTCCTTCACCGCAACCTGCCGGTTCTCCGTCGCATAGCAGATGTCCTGCGCATGCGGACCTTGAATATTCGGAAACTTCTTCTTCAGCGCCGCGATGATGTCCTTGGTCTCGTCAAGACTAAGCGTCGTTTGCGTCAGATACGCCACTCGGTCCGGGTCCGGTACCGTCAATGCATCCACCTGAGATGGCGATCCCACCACCTGGGTCACGCTGGGAGCCTCCCCCAAGGTCCCAATGACCTCGTCGTGATCCCGATGCCCAATCAGCACCAGCGAGTAGCCTTCCTTGGCGAACTTTACTGCCTCCACGTGGACCTTGGTCACCAGCGGACAGGTGGCATCGATCACCCGCAACTTGCGCTCTTCGCTCGCCTTCCGCACCTCCGGCGACACCCCGTGCGCGCTGTAAATGACGCGCTCGCCCTCAGGCACCTCGTCCACGCTGTCCACAAAAATGGCGCCCTTTTGCTGTAACTCCTCCACCACAAAGCGGTTGTGCACAATCTCCTTGCGGACGTAAATCGGCGGCCCAAACGCCTCCAGCGCGATCCGCACAATGTCGATTGCCCGTACCACCCCGGCGCAGAATCCGCGGGGCTTTAGCAGCAGTAAGGTTTTCTGTTCGTTGGTAGACACTATGATGTTTGCCATCCTCGCCTTGCTATAAGGGTACACTTTTCCCCAGAAAAGATAACTCCAGACTACCTTACGGAACCCGGTTGGTCAACGTAAGCCATAGAAATGGCGAGGATTAGCAGCGAGTGGGAGCATTCCGCAAGCGAACGGATCGTACAAGGGGTGCCCGTCCTCGGGTCGCATTCTGTGCGACCCAGAATGCGGCTTGCTCACGCGTTCGCCTTGATCATCTGCTCCGCATGCTTGAGCGAAGTTTCCGTCACCTTCGCCCCGCTCAGCATGCGCGCCACTTCTTCGGTCCGCTCGTCGCCCGTGATGTTCCGCACGGTCGTCCGCGTTCGCCCGCCCGATTCCTTTTTCTCGATCCGGTAGTGATGGTCCGCAAATGTCGCGATCTGCGGCAGGTGCGTTACGCACAGTACCTGGCTCGTGCGCGATAGCTCCTTCAGCTTCTTCCCGACCGCCTCCGCGGCACGCCCACCGATACCGGTATCGATTTCATCAAATACCAGAGTTCGCGGAACGCCCGGCCCCTTCTTCTTCCCGCCACCACCCGCACTCGCCTCCACGCTAGCTTTCAGCGCCAGCATCACGCGCGACAGTTCCCCACCGGACGCGATGTCTTCCAGCCGCCGCATCGATTCGCCCGGATTCGTCGCAATCATGTACATCACCCGGTCGAAGCCGCTCGCCGACCAGTTCGGCTCGTCATCCGATCCGGTCACCTCGATCTTGAAGCTCGCCTTCATCGCCAGATCGTTGACCGCGGCCTCCACCGTCTTCTCCAGCTTGCGAGCGCATTCGTAGCGCTTCCTCGACAGCGCCCGTGCCGCCGCCAGGTATTCCTGTCCCGCGTTGGCCAAGTTAGAACGCAGTTCCCGCAGCGTTTCGTCCTTGTTCCCCATCTCGGCCAGCTTGCGCGCCGCCTCCTCACCGAATCGAATCACATCGTCCAGCGTCGGCCCGTACTTTCGCTTCAGCCGGTCGATCACCGCCAGCCGATCTTCGACTTCGGCCAGATGCTCCGGTGAAGCATGGATGCCTCCGGCATAATCCCGAACCGTCGCTCCCACGTCCTCAACGCTGATGAGGGCAGACTCGAGCGACAACATCGCATCCTGGAATTTCGACTCATACCGAGCCAGCTCCTCGATCTGTTTCCGCGCTGCGCGCAAAGTCGACGCCGTCGATGCGTCGCCCTCATACAGCAGATCGAACGCGTTCAACGCCGCGCTATAGATCTTCTCCGCGTTCGCGAGTACGCGCTTTTCATTGTCCAGCCGCTCGTCCTCACCGGCTTGAAGCTTGGCCTCTTTGATCTCGCGCCTTTGATAGCTCCACAAATCCAGCAACCGCAATCGGTCCTGCTCATCACGCTCCAGTTCTTCAATCCGCGTGCGGATTCCTCTCCACTTCCCGAACGCCTCCTGCACCGCGCCGACCTGCGAACCCGCATAAGCATCGAGCAGTGCCAGCCGCGCCGGCCCGTCAAACGCGGCCAGAGTCTCGTTCTGCGCGTGCACTGTAGCCAGATAGGGACCGAGCTGTTTCAGCACACTCACAGTGGCTGGTTGATTGTTGACGAACACTCGCCCCTTCCCTCCTAAGGCGATCTCGCGCCGCAAGATCACCGATTCGCTCTCGGAATCGAGCCCGTTTTCTTCAAGAATATGGTTCACCGTCTTCGCAGCGCCGCTCTCGATCTCGAATACCGCCGATATCACCGACCGCTCCGCCCCGGAACGAATCACTTCGCTCGAAGCCTTTTCGCCGAGCAGCAGTGTGAGCGCATCAATCAGAATGGATTTCCCGGCTCCGGTTTCGCCGGTCAAGAGGTTCAATCCAGAAGCGAAGTTCACCCCCAGGTTATCGATGACCGCGTAGTTCTCGAGTCGCAGTTCGACGAGCACCGCTGATCCTGGGAAGACGAAGTTGAGCGCAGCATAGCATGAAACCCGCGACGGTAGCGCCGGCGTCCCACCGGCTGTCCGGTGGGCGTCTCGCCCACTGCCACGCAACTCGCCAATTTCGCACGCCGTAACCGGTTACCCACCTTGGTACTCAGGAAAAGTTGATAACCACTCCAATCCGCACTATCCGTTCCCGGGACTATAATTAATGAACTTCTCAAATCTTCTGGAGGTCATTGGGCGCTCGCGCGTCTGCCTTATCCACAATGTTGAACGCATACTCGTTGGCCTCCTCAGCACTCGGCGGCGAACTGCTCGACCTCGTCGGCCAGACTGGCCTCGTCGCCAAAATCGTTCTTCTTCTCCTGCTGGCTTTCAGCGTTCTGTCCTGGGCCATTATCCTCGCCAAGTGGAGCCTGCTTCGCCGCGCCCGTGTACAAAGCGGACGCTTTCTCCGCGCCTTCCGCAAGGCCCAGCGCCTTCAGGACATGGCTGCGGTCGCCGACCAGTTCCGCCCCAGCCCCCTCGTTGGCGTCTTCGAGAACGGCTATGAAGAATTCAAACGCCAGGGGGGCCGCAACCTGCTGGCCATACAGCGTGCCATGCAGATCGCCAACTCCGAGGAACTCACGCGTTTCGAGCGCAACCTACCCTGGCTTGCCATCACCGGCGCCGTCTCTCCGTTCGTCGGCCTTTTCGGCACGGTCTGGGGCATCATCGATGCGTTCCACGGACTCGGCACTGCCGGCGCCGCCACTTTGCGCGCTGTCGCACCCGGAATCTCTGAGGCCTTGATCACCACTGCCGCCGGCCTCGCCGCCGCCATTCCCGCGGTCATCGCCTACAACCTCATCGGAAGTTCCATCCGTGAGTTCGCCGCTCGCGGGGATGACTTCGCCCTCGAAATGCTCAACGCCACCGAGCGCGCGCAGGTGCAACAGACCTCCGGCGAACCCGCAGGAGTTCGTCGCTGATGGCCTTCACCGCTGCCAACGGAAGAACGCAGTCTTCGATCTCCGACATCAACGTCACCCCGCTGGTCGACGTCGTGCTAGTACTTCTCATCATCTTCATGGTGACTGCTCCCGTGCTGCAGTCGGGGATCGAAGTCAATGTCCCCAAAACGCGCACCGTGAAGGAAATCACCGAAGAGCGTTTGGTGATCAGCATCAACAAGCAGCAGCGCGTGTTTCTCGGCAACGATCCCATCAACATCAACGACATCAAAGCCCGCCTGCGCCAGAGAATCCGTGATCCCCAGCACCAGTCGGTCTTCATTCGCGCCGATGAGGAGGTCCCTTTCGGCGCCTTCGCCACCGTCATGGACGCAGTCAAGGGCGCTGGCATTACCAACGTGAGCATCGTGACCCAGCCGCTCAACCAAGATGGCAGCCGACACTGACATCTTCCTCGAACACGGCAACCTCGGCCGCCCCCTGGCGATGTCTGTCGGGCTGCATCTTGCTCTTGCCGGAATCATCGTCTTGTTCGGAGTGATCCTCCCCGCGCGGCGCGGCGCGATGTGGGGTGCCGGCGGAGGCGGCGACGCTATCGGCGTTTCGCTCGTCAGCACGATTCCCCTCCCTGCCAGCAGCATTCAAACCCAGAACGTGGTTGCCAACGAGTCCAAGGGCCTCTCACAATCACAGCCCCAGGAAAAGCACGAAGAACCTGACGCGATTCCGATTCCAGACAAAGCCACAAAGACAAAACCCAAGCCTGTTACCAGCGCCAGTAAAGCCAAGCCCAAGCCCGAACCCGAAGAAGAAACTAATGAAGTCCCCTTCGGACAGGGCGGCCCCGTCAGCGGCCCCTATGGCACGTTCAGCGCCGCCGGCGCCAAAGGCGGCTTCGGCTTTCAAGGCGGAGGCGGCGACTTCGGCAGCGCCTACGCGTGGTACGTGCGCGTCGTGCAGCAGAAAGTCTCCGAGAATTGGCTGAAGTACGAAGTTGACCCTAGCATCCACCAGGCCAACCGGGTCTACGTGGTTTTCGACATCAATCGCAGCGGCCAGCCGACCAACGTTCAAATCGAGCAGTCCAGCGGCGTGCCCTCGCTCGATCAGTCCGCTGTCCGCGCCATCCAGCGCATCGACACGTTCGGGCCGCTTCCACCGCAATATGCCGGGAACAAGGTAACCGTGGAGTTCTGGTTCGACTACAAGCGCTGAACCGAGGAGGTCGAGTTGTTGAAACGAATGCCTTGGGGATCTCAGAGGCCGGAAGCTGGGAGACTAGCAATGCACTATGGTCATTTGAAAATGGAAAAATATCGCATTACGATCAATTCCTCACCACAACCGCTCCTCAGAATGGACGATCATCCTCGCATTCGCTTCAGCCTGGCACTCCTGATTCTCGTTCTTGTCGTGACATTTCTCGCGCCGCGCTCTTTCGCCCAAGACTGGATTCGCACGGGCACCGGCCTCGGCGTCGAAAAGATCCGCCTCGCCGCCGCCGACTTCCAGCCCAGTACGCAGGATCCTAAAAACACCGACTTGCTCAAGATCTTCAACGACACCCTGTCGAATGACCTCGACAATGCCGGCATCTTCGACATGGTCTCGAAGAGCTTCCATCCCACCCAGGTCCCCGGCAACCCGTCGCAAGTGCGCTTCGAAGCCTGGAATGGTCCGCCACCCAACGCCGCCATGCTGGCTTTCGGAGACCTCGGCGTCACCGGCAACAATGTCCTCGTTCACGGCTGGCTCTACGACGTCAAAAATGTTGGCTCCCCGCAGGTCCTTGGCAAGCAGTACACCGACGTGGCCACCACTGACGCTGCCCGCCTCATCGCCCACAAGTTCGCTGACGAGATCATCTTCCGACTGGGCGGCGGTGTCCCCGGCATCGCCGAGAGCAAAATCTTTTTCGTGAGCGACCGCACCGGGCACAAGGAAATCTGGGCGATGGACTACGACGGCTCGAACCAGCACCAGGTCACGCACCTGAGCACGATTTCCCTTTCCCCCCGCATCTCGCCCGACGGCACCCGTCTCACGCTCAGTTCCCTAACCAAAACTGGTTGGGAACTGGTGATGTTCTCCCTCGACCTTAACCGCGCCGTCTCGTTTCCCCGCATGGGGGGCACGAATCTCTCCCCTGCCTGGTCACCCGACGGCACCCGCATCGCGTTCTCGTCCAGCCGCGCTGGAGAGTCCAACATTTATAGCGCCGATCAATCCGGCAGCAACCTGCACCGGCTCACCAGTGACCGCGGACCCGACGTTGGCCCGACCTTCAACCGCAAAACCGGCGCCCAGATCGCCTTCGTCAGCGGCCGCACTGGCCTGCCCCAGATCTACACCATGGAGGCCGACGGAACCAACGCGCAGCGCGTGACTGACCAAGGCTATGCCGTTTCGCCCAACTGGTCCCCCAACGGCCAGTTCCTCGCCCTATCCTGGTTCCGCAAGTACGGCCCCGGCGCCCCCGGCGCGAACGATATTTACATCATGGATATCGCCAGCAAGCAGTGGGTCCAGATGACCCACGATGGCGGCCGCAACGATTTCCCATGTTGGTCCCCGGATGGCCGCCACATTGTGTTTCAGTCCAGCCGTTCCGGTACGGAACAGATCTGGACCATGCTGGCCGACGGTACCAAAGTGCAACAGCTTACTTTCAGCGGACGCAATTCCCAGCCAAATTGGAGTTGGAAGTGAGCTCTAAACGTGTGACGATAGATGCATCATTCGCACTCTTTATAACTGCTGGAGCTTGCGGAGATGTTGGCCCGCAATCCGGTTCCACCATCCGCACGTTCCACGTGCGCACGATTTAGGGAGGAGAACTGTGAAACACCCGAAGATGAAATGGACCGCTCTCGTTTTCATCCTGGGCGCCATCATGATGTTGGGCGCTTGCAAGAAAAAAGTCGCCCCGCCACCCCCGCCGCCACCGCCTCCACCACCGGCCCCGACCGCATCGCTGTCGGCGAACCCGAACTCCATCGATAAGGGAATGTCGACCACGCTGACCTGGCAGACCACGAATGCCACGGACGTGAGCATTGCCGGCATCGGCGCGGTGCAGCCCAACGGCTCGCAGCAGGTCACGCCCACCGACTCCACCTCCTATCACCTGGTGGCCAAAGGCGAAGGCGGCACCCAGGAAGCCACTGCTCGCGTCACCGTCAACGCGCCGCCGCCGCCACCGCCACCTGCACCTTCACTCACTGAAGAAGAGCTGTTCTCGCAAAACGTGAAGGACATCTACTTCGACTACGATGCCGACGTCCTCCGTCCCGACCAGCAGGCGACGATCCAAGGCGACGCTCAGTTCCTCAACCAACACTCAAATATCCAGTTCACGGTTGAGGGACATTGCGACGAACGCGGCTCGACCGAGTACAACCTGGCCCTCGGCGATCGTCGCGCCAACACGGTCAAGAATGCCATGATCTCTGCCGGTGTGAATTCGAGCCGCATCAAGACCATCAGCTATGGGAAGGAGAAGCCGTTCTGCACCCAGTCTAACGAAACCTGCTGGCAGCAGAACCGCCGCGGACACTTCGTCTACCAGAAATAACGTGTAGCGCCGTAGTCCCGGTGGCTGTTGGGCGGGCGCCTGGCCCGCCTCGCGCCAGGCGTCGGCGGCCTTTGTCCGGAAAATCCGATCGCAAGGAGTGTGGGAAGGCCGGGCTTGAGCCGTCCCTTCCACATCATTGAGAAGACAGGGCGTCAGCCCCTTAAGGGAACGAATACTGCAAACGACGGAGGCGATACCTCCCCGTTCGATCCGGAGCAATCTGCCATTTCGCCACTCCCCGTATGCCATACTGTTGGCATACTGACAGGAAGGCTTTATGACCATGCCCAAAACGTCCCGCATGCACGCCGGCGCTAGCCTGCTCGCCACCACACTGCTGTTCTCAGCCCTGCCCGCCTTCGGCGCCAGCAAGGAGATCATTCAGCTGCAGACTCAGGTCCAACAGCTGCAGGAACAGATGAGTGCCATGAAGCAGAGCTTCGACGAGCGCATGGGCGTCATGAAGAACCTCGTCGAGCAGAACACCGACGCGTCCAACAAGACCACCGCCGCCATCACCGCCCTTCAGAACACGCTACAGAAGCAGCAGGGCGACTCCGCCGGAAAGGTTGACCAGCTCTCCGGCCAGATTCAGGCCCTCAACGACACCCTGGACGAACTCAAGGTCCGCCTCGCCAAGGTTAGCAAGCAGCTCGAGGATATGCAGTCCACCCAGCAGAGCCTCGCCGCTTCGCAGCAGGCCGCCCAGGCCCAGGCGCAAGCCCAAGCCCAGGCCCCGCCGCCCGACGTTCTCTACGCCAACGCCCTCCGCGACTACAACGGCGGCAAGAACGACCTGGCCTCGCAGGAATTCTCTGACTACATCAAGTTTTATCCCAACACCGATCTCGCCGGGAATGCGTACTTCTACATGGCAGAGCTTCAATTCCGGGCCGGCAACTACCAGCAGGCCGTCACGAATTACGACCAGGTCGTGCAGAATTTCCCCAGCGGAAACAAGGCCGCCGCCGCCCAGCTCAAGAAGGGCTTCGCCCTTATCGAACTGGGAAAGAAAGACGACGGAGTCCAGGAGCTCCGCCACTTGATCCAGCGCTACCCGAAAACCAATGAAGCCACCCAGGCCCGCGAGCGGCTAAGGAAGCTTGGAGCCTCCACCGCCACTACCAAGCCAGGGGAGTAGACAGCCCTCCGCGTCAAGGATTGCCCTGCGCTAAAGTAAAGGCAGTACCCTGCTCAGCAGCCCACTCCTCCAATTCCGATCGGACGCTCCCAAATCCCCTAGCTCTTCTTGTGATGATGCTTGTGGTGATGGTGATGGTGCTGCTCACCCTTCCCTTCCGGCGTCTTCTTGGTCGCGTTCACGGGAGTGCCCGCCGTTGCCGCCGGCGCCTGCGTTCCCTGTCCTTGTGTCTGACCCCATAAGCAACCGCTCAAAACCACCGTGGCGAATATCCACAAAACCATCTTGCGCATCTTCCCTCCTTCAAATTGAGACTTCTGTGGCCGCTTATCAGAATAATCCCTTTCCCTTTACAAGTGTTTCGGGGTACGCTGGCTTTGTAGGCGAGTTTGGTTCCCCGTTTCTCCAAGAGGAGCACTCATGACCAATCTCAAAGATCAGGACCGCGAAAAGGGAGCTGTCGAGCAGGACGAGCGCACGCAACGGAGCAACACCTCCATGCAAGGCCAACTGGGGCACCGGGACCAGGACCCAATGCTCAAGGCCGCCGACACCGACTTCCCCGAGCCCGGCGAAAACCCTGAGCACACTGGCGAAGTCGAGGTCGTCGTGGACGACGTCGCCTGACCCACCCACGCCCTCATAACAACAGGCCCTCCATTCGGAGGGCCTTTCTGATTACGAACTAGATCGTCTTCACCGCAGCTCTTCCATGCACTGCTCGAGCACCGCCCGCCTCGGCCGCGTCACCGATTCCGGCAGCGTTGCCAGCGGTTGCTCGGTCATGTTCAGCAGCTCAATAAACGTCGGCGCCTTCGTATTCACATACAGAACCCCGGTCAGCACCTCCTGCTTCTCATGCGCCTCCATCAGCCGACGCACTGCCTCGATCCGGTTTGTCGGGTCGTAATCCGCCTCGAGCTTACGTAGCCGCAGCCGCGACCCGTCATGCATGGTCACCTCGAGGGTCGTCCCCTCGTCGTAGTCCACGTCGATCTCTTCGAAGTGCGGCACGAAGTTGATGTCCTGCAGCGGCTCCTCGTGGTCCTTCATGTACTTGTAGGACTTCGTCGAACCCTCGTGATCATTGAACGTCACGCAGGGCGAAATCACGTCGAGCATCACCGTTCCGCGGTGGGCAATCGCCGCTTTCGTCATCGTGTGCAGCTGCTTCTTGTCGCCCGAGAATGACCGGCCCACAAACGTCGCCCCCAGCTCGATCGCCATGGCACACGTGTCAATCGGCGGAAGATCATTCACCACGCCCGTCTTCAGCTTCGAGCCCAAATCCGCTGTCGCCGAGAATTGTCCCTTGGTGAGCCCATACACGCCGTTGTCCTCGATGATGTAGATGATCGGCAGATTGCGTCGCATCAGGTGTACGAACTGCCCGATCCCGATCGACGCCGTGTCGCCGTCCCCGCTGACCCCTAGCGCGAGCAGTTCGCGGTTCGCCAGCATCGCCCCCGTTGCCACCGAGGGCATGCGCCCGTGAACGGCATTGAAGCTGTGCGACCTGCTCATGAAATACGCTGGGCTCTTTGACGAGCACCCGATGCCGCTCAGCTTAGCCACACGCTCGGGCTTCACGCCCATTTCAAACATCGCATCGATGATGCGCTCGGAAATTGCGTTATGCCCGCAGCCCGCGCATAGCGTCGTCTTGCCGCCTTTGTAGTCGAGGACTGCCAGCCCAACCCGGTTCGTCTTCGGTGCCGGAGTACTCGGAGTAGTCGCCATCTTACTTGCCCTCCATCGTCATGATCTCGTCCGTGACCGAGCGCGCATCGAGCGGCAGCCCGTGAATGTGGGCGATGCTCCGCAACCGCGGCGTCAACTCGGGCCGCACGTCCAGCTTCAGCAAGCTAAGCATTTGCGCGTCGCGGTTCTGCTCCACCACGTACACCCGCTCGTGCTTCTCGACGAATTCGTGCACTTCCCGCGTAAACGGGTACGCCCGCAGTCGCAGGTAATCCACTCCCACGTTGTATTCGCTCTGCAGTTGATCGCGGCTTTCGGTGATCGCCCAGTGCGACGTTCCGTAGGCGATGATCCCGATCTTCGACTTGCCCGTTGAAACCACTTCCGCTCGCGGCACGAATGAACGCGCCGTCTCGAACTTGCGGTTGATGCGCTCCATATTCCGCTCGAAGTCGTCCGGCCGCTCGCTGTACTGCGACTTTTCGTTGTGTCCGCTGCCACGCGTAAAATACGCCGCCGCCGAATGGTCCGTCCCCGGCAAGGTCCGGTAGCCCACGCCGTCTCCATCCACATCGCGATAGCGTTCGAATCCGCCCAGCTTCTCCAGGGCCTCCTTACTCAGAACCTTCCCACGCTTGATGGGCGTCTCCGGATACTTGAATGGATCCGACATCCAGTTGTTCATCCCCAGATCCAGGTCCGACATCACGAACACCAGTGTCTGAAATTGCTCCGCCAGATTGAAGGCGTCCTGCGCCATGTCGAAGCACTCCGAGACCGAATTCGGGATCAGCAGGATGTTCTTCGTATCGCCATGGCTCAAAAATGCCGTCGAAAGAATGTCACCCTGGGAAGTCCGCGTTGGCAGCCCGGTCGAAGGACCGACTCGCTGGATGTCCCAGACCACACCCGGAACTTCCGTGTAGTAAGCAAGCCCCGCAAATTCCGACATTAGCGAAATGCCCGGTCCCGCAGTGGCGGTCATCGATCGCGCACCAGCCCAGCCCGCGCCGATCACCATGCCGATCGCCGCCAGTTCGTCTTCCGCTTGCACAATCGCAAACGTAGCCTTTCCGTCCGGCCCGATCCGATGCTCCTTCATGTAATCGATCAGTGTTTCCACCAGCGAGGACGAGGGCGTAATCGGATACCACGTCACCACCGTCACACCCGCGAACATGCAACCCAGCGCAGCCGCCGAGTTGCCATCGATGATGATCTTCCCCTTCGTCTTGTCCATCCGCGCCACACGGAACGGGTCCTGCTTCGTCAGGTTCGACTTTGCGTAATCGAAGCCCGCCTGCGCCGCCCCCAGGTTCAGGTTCGCCGCCTTCACCTTCTTCGCGAACTGCCTGCGGATGGCCTTCTCCACTTCGGCCATGTCGATTTCGAGCAGGTGTGCCACGACACCGACATAAATCATGTTCTTGACCAGCTTGCGCAGCTTGGCCTCGGGGCAAACTGCCGCCACGATCTTGTCGTAGGGGACGCTATAGAAGACGAGGTCATTGCGCAGCGCGTCCAGCTTCAGCGGCTCGTCATAGAGCACCGCCGCCCCCGGCGCCAGTGATCGCACATCCTCTTGCGCCGTCTCCGCGTTCATCGCTACCAGGAAGTCAATCTCCTTCTTGCGGGCAATGTAGCCGTCCTTGTTGGCGCGGATCGTGTACCACGTTGGCAAGCCCGCAATGTTCGACGGGAAAAGGTTCTTGCCTGAAACCGGAATGCCCAACTGGAAAATGCTTCGCAGCAAAACGGTGTTCGAACTCTGTGAGCCGGAGCCATTGACCGTCGCCACCTGAATGCTCATGTCGTTGACGACCGGCTTGCGCTGCAGCCGCCCGGGGGCGTCCTGGAGCGTCACATCAGTAGTAGCCATTCCAATCCTTCCTTTGATCTGAACGAGCTTTCGCTCCGTTCGAGGGCTGTAAAGGTAGCGGGGGAAAACTCATTATTATACGGGAAGGCCGGCGGGGAACACAGGAGAGATACGGGTTTCCGGGCGGCGTACCCACTTTGAAACTAGGTTTCCACCTTGAAGAACTGCGCCATATGGCGGAACTTATTATATCGTGTTGCGATCAATTCCTGAACCGGCACCTTCTTCAGTTCCTGGTAGTTTGCTTGTAAGGCCACATCGAGCATGGCAGCCGCCGCTTCGTGATGCGCGTGCGCGCCTCCCTCCGGCTCCGGCACCACGCCATCGATACATCCCAACTCGCTCAGGTCCGCCGCCGTGATCTTCATTGCCTCCGCTGCCAGCGCTTTCTTGCTGGCGTCCCGCCACATGATCGATGCGCAACCCTCCGGCGAAATCACCGAGTACACGGCGTTCTCCATCATCAGTACCCGGTCCGCGATGGCGATCGCCAACGCTCCGCCGCTCCCGCCGACGCCGATCACGGTGGCAATAATCGGAACCTTCAGCCGGGCCATCTCCCGCAGGTTGTAAGCGATTGCTTCACCCTGACCCCGCTCCTCCGCCCCCAGCCCTGGATGCGCGCCGTCCGTGTCGACAAACGTAAAGATTGGCCGCCCGAACTTTTCCGCCAGATGCATCACTCGCAGCGCCTTGCGATATCCCTCCGGATGGGGCATGCCGAAATTCCGGTACACCCGCTGCTTCGCATCCCGCGCCTTCTGCTGCCCGATCACCACCACTTCGTCACCGTGGAACCGCGCCATCCCCGCCACGATCGCCGGATCATCTGCAAAACCTCGATCGCCGTGGATCTCGCTCCAATCGGTAAAGATCCGCTCCACATAGTCCAGCGTATACGGCCGTTGCGGATGCCGTGCCAGTTCCGTCTTCTCCCACGCCCCGTAGCTCGAATGGATCTGCCTGCGCAGCGCATCCACGCGCTCATGCAACTGCTCGACCTGGCGCCGCGTCTCTTCATTCTGTCCCGGCACCGCTTGCAGTTGTTCGATCTGCTCCTCGATTCGCGCCAGTTCCTGTTCGGCTTTCAGTCGTACTTCCATCTTCCGGCTGTCCCCATTTCTGGAGTACCAATGCGTTTCAACCATGGAGAGCAGAAATTCCGCTCCCGACACGACCTGGCCCCCGTCAGTGGGTGGCGCAGGCGGCACAGGCGGCCGCTCGGTCTTCTTCTTTCTGCTCTTGGGAATTTTCATCCGCCACCGGCGTCAGTTGATGATGCGAACACTGCCGCGCCCGCACAGTTCTTCCACCCGAGCAATGAAGTTGCGATCCGGTTGCACATTATAGCCTTCAGCTTCCATCACCACCATGAAATCCCCGGCGCGTTCCACGTCAAATAACACCCGAGCCTCGCCCTTGCGCTCGGTAAACAAACTATGCAGGGCGTCCACCGTCGACTCGCTGCATCCCTCCACTGGAATCCGAATACGAAGCGACTTCGGCAGCGGCACCTTCGCATCCTCCAGAGCCGTGATATCCGCCACGGTGATCTTCGGATTCGTTCCCTCTTCCACCCGCACCCCCGCTTTCACAAGCACCGGAACTTCCAGCTTCACCTTGTCCTGCAGCCGCCGGTACGCCTCCGGAAACACGATAATGTCCACAGAGCCTGACATGTCTTCCAGCGTTCCCTGCGCGTAGAAATCACCCTTCTTCGACTTCAACACGCGCACGTTCGCGATCATGCCCGCAGTCGTGATCGTCTCGTCCTTCCCCGTCGACACTTTCATCTGCGAGATGTCCGCCACGCTCAGCGCGCTCAACCCCAGCAGCTTGTCGCTGTACTTCTCCAGTGGATGTCCCGTAATGAAGAACCCCAGGATCTCCTTTTCGAACGCCAGCCGCTGATGCTCATCCCAGTCCGGCACGCTCGGCAATTGCTCATGCGCCTCTGGCGCCTCATCTTGCTGAAACACGCCAAATAACCCGTGTTGTCCCGACTCCGCATCCCGCTGTGCCTTTTGTGCCCGATCAATTGCACGGTCGATCACCGCCATCAACTGAGCCCGACGTCCCAGCGAGTCCATCGCCCCGCTCTTGATCAGCGACTCCAGCACGCGCTTGTTCAGTAGCCGCAATTCGACATTCTCCGCGAATTCGAAAATATCCCGGTACCGCCCCAGCTTCTTCCGGCCCGCCACGATCGACTCAATGGCGTTATGCCCAACGTTCTTCACTGCGGCGAGTCCAAAACGGATCGCGCTGCCATGCGGGGTGAAGTTCGCATCCGAAACGTTGATATCCGGCGGCTCTACCGCAATCCCCATCTCCCTGCATTCGTTGATGTACTTCACAACGCTGTCCGTGTCGCCCGTGATGGAGGTCAACAGTGCCGCCATGAACTCCACCGGATAATGAGTCTTCAGATAAGCAGTCTGGTAGGCCAGCAGCGCGTAGGCCGCTGAGTGCGACTTGTTAAATCCGTACCCTGCAAACTGTGCCATGAGATCGAAAATCTTCTCAATCTTCTTCGCCGGATAATTCCGCTGCGCCGCACCCTCTACGAACCGCTCGCGCTGCTGCGCCATCTCCTCCGGCTTCTTCTTGCCCATCGCGCGCCGCAACAGGTCCGCCTCACCCAGCGAATACCCGGCCAGCCGGTTGGCGATCTGCATCACCTGTTCCTGATAGACGATCACGCCCAGCGTCTCTTCCAGGATTTCCTTCAGCTCGGGCAGTTCGTACTCGATCTTCTTCCGCCCATGCTTCCGGTCGATGAAGTCATCAATCATGCCGCCCTGGATCGGTCCCGGCCGGTAAAGCGCATTCAGAGCCGTCAAGTCTTCAATCGAATTCGGCTGATACCGCCGCAGAACGTCCCGCATGCCGTGCGATTCAAACTGAAACACCCCCGAGGTCAGCCCCCGATAAAACACCTTCTCATAGGTCTCCGCGTCGTCCAGCGGCAACATATCCAGGCTGAGCTGCTGCCCTCGGGTTTGCGCAATTAGGTTGATCGTGTCGTCGAGAATGGTCAGCGTTGTCAGACCAAGGAAGTCCATCTTCAGCAGGCCGAGCTTCTCGATCGCCACCATGTCAAAGGCGGTCACGATTTCGTCGTTCTTGGTCTTGTGAAGCGGGACAAGTTCCGTCAAAGGCCGCGGCGCAATCACCACCCCCGCCGCGTGCACGCCCGCATTCCGCACCAGCCCCTCGAGTTTCTTCGCCGTCTCCAGCAGTTCACGAACCTGTCCATCCTTTTCGTAAGCTTCCTTCAGTTGCGGAGACTCCTGGATTGCCGCCTCTAGCTTGATGTTCAGCTGGTTCGGCACCATCTTCGCAATCCGGTCCACATCGCTGTAGGGCACGTCCATCGCGCGCCCCACGTCCTTGATCGCCGCCTTCGCCGCCATCGTGCCAAACGTGATGATCTGCGCCACGTTTTCGCGCCCATACTTCCGCGTCACATAGTCGATCACTTCCCCGCGCCGGTTCATGCAGAAGTCGATGTCGATATCCGGCATCGAAATACGTTCCGGGTTCAGGAAGCGCTCAAACAGCAACTCATGTTGCAACGGATCGATGTCCGTAATCCCCAGCGAGTACGCGACCAGCGCGCCTGCCGCCGACCCGCGACCCGGACCCACCGGAATGTTGTGCTCCTTGGCATAGCGGATGAAGTCCCACACGATCAGGAAGTACCCCGAGAACTTCATCTGCTGGATGATCGCGAGCTCCCGCGCCAGTCTCTGCTCGTAATCCGTTAACGAGTGTTTCAGCCGCCCTTGCGCATCCTGCCCGCGCAGCACCTCTAATCGCCGTGCAAACCCTTCGCGCGTCACATGCTCAAAGTAGCTGTCCAGCGTGAATCCCGGAGGCACATCAAAATGGGGGAACGGGCTGCTCACTTTTTCAAGCTTCAGATTGCAGCGCTCGGCAATGTCCAGTGTCCTGGTGAGCACGTCCGGAGAATCCTTGAATACCTGTGCCATCTCCCCATGGCTCTTGACGAAAAACTGGTTGCCCTCGAACTTCATCCGATTCGCATCCTGGATTGACTTCCCCGTCTGGATGCAGACCATTACGTCCTGAGCGTGCGCATCGTCCTCACACAGGTAGTGGCTGTCATTCGTCGCCACCATGGGCAGCCTGAGATCCTTTTCCAGTTGGAATAAACCCGATCGGATCCGGTGCTCCATCTCCAGCCCTTGGTCTTGAATTTCCAAATAGAAATTCTTCTCGCCAAAAATGTCTCGGAACGTCGCCGCAGCTGTCCGCGCCGCCTCGTACTTCCCTTCCATCAGCCGCTCGGCCACTTCGCCCTTCAGACAACCCGAAAGCCCTATCAAGCCCCTCGAGTGCTCCGCGAGAAAGCTCTTGCTGATGCGCGGCTTGTAATAGAACCCGTGGAGCGAAGCCTCTGACGTGATCTTCGTCAGGTTCCGGTACCCCTCCTCGTTCTCCGCCAGCACTAGCAGATGGTTGTAGGTATCGCCCTCAGGCGGCGTGCGTTCGATGTTATGGTCTTCTTTTTTGCAGACATACAGCTCGCAGCCGACGATCGGCTTCACGCCGGCCGCCTTCGCGGCATTCACAAAATGCACGGCGCCGAAAATGTTGCCGTGATCGGTCATCGCGACCGCCGGCATCCCCAGCTCCTTCACCCGCTGGACGAGCTTCTCCACGTCGCAGGCGCCATCCAGCATCGAGTAATCGGTGTGCAGGTGCAGATGAACAAATTGAGACATAGGTTTCGATTGAGAACGCGGCTACCTTACTTTTGAATCAGTGGCTGGCTGGAACTGCAGAGAAAACTCTTGGCGCGGCCCCGCGGACGCTCCACAGGGCTCTAATCCACAACCGGATTGGGGACGCTAAAATTCACGCCCCGTTCATCGTTCAATTTCATCGTCGCGGCCAGATCGATGTCCATCAGCGGATATTTCCGCGTTCGCGTTCCATCAAAGGCCACCACCATCTCATTGGCCACCGCGTAATTCCGGACCTCCTGGATGTGCTTGTCCAGAAATACCAGGATGACGGGCAGGTCCTGGTCCGTCTTCGCTTCCGGCTGCACGAGCGGGCGCGCTGGCGTCCGCTCCGTGGGCCCGCTCGTGCGATCCTCGCGCAACTGCTCTACTTCATCGGCAAGGTGATTGATTTCCGCAGCGGTCTGATACTGCGACTCCGCATATCGATCCGGGTAATCGTTCCGCGCGTCATACGACGGCGACTCCCACTCCCACATGGACGGGCTGTACCAGCCGTAGGGATACGCACCGTAAGGATAAAAACCGGGCCGGAAACAGTGTCGGTGATGAAATCCATCAATGGTGATCTGCGGCCCGTGTCCGGAATGGTGGAAGTTGCCGGCGCTGTGGAAGGAGTGCGCCGGACTCGCAAATCCGCCTGCGTGCATGCCGCCCCGCGAAGCGAAACCTCCTCCACCATGGAATCCACTGGCGCCGTGGAACCCACCGCCACCATGGAATCCGCCTCCGCGCTGACCCCACGCGAAAAGCGCGGACGACAACACCACGCACGCAGCCACCAGCCCGGTACGTCGCATGTGCCGATTATAGTCCTGTTCCGATTCGGCGGATTGTAAAGAATTACCGCCGCTTCTTCCCCGCTTTGGCGGGCTTGGTTGGCTTGGATGCCGCCTTGGGTGCGGGTTTTGGGGCTGTTTCCAACTTCGGACTCGGCTTCGGCGGCGGTGCACCCTTGGCCTTCACTTCTGTCTTGGCGGGAGCCGCGGGGGGCGTCGCAACGGCCGCTGCGCCCTTGCCTTTTTTCTTTCCTGCATCAGCCGTAACCGCTGTGGCCACCGCAGCAGCTGCCGCCTTCGCTCCTCGTCCCCTCTTCGCCGGAACCGGCGGGGGCGGCGGCGGAGGCGGCGGCGCAAGCGGCTTCAGAAACTTCAGCGTCTCCGTCCGCGAACGCAACTTCCCATCCAGCAGCAGCAGGAACACGTCCTGCGCAATCTTTCCGTACTCGGGCAGCTGCGGCGTGATGTGCAACTCCGTCATCTCCGGCAACGGAATCTTCTGTTGTATCTGCCGCCACTTCGTGAAGAAGTTCTTGATCTTCTGCTGCACCGACTGCTGTCGCGCCGTCACCGCCAGAAACAACACCATCTCCGGCCGCGCGCTCGACAGCACCTGCCACGTCCGTGACGGCGTCGCCGACTCTTTCCCAGTCAGCTTCTTCGCCAGTTCCTTGGCGTTGTCCTCCAGGTCCTTCCACGCTTCCACCAGCGTCTTCCGCGGAATCAGCTTCCGCATGTCCGCGATTTCCTTGTCGCTCAAGCGCGACGTCAGGAAATACATCACCGCGGGCGATGGATCCGGCTGATATCCCAGCTCGTTCATCTGCTGCCGCGTCTTCATGAGCTGGCTGAGCCCGTTCGCATCTACCTTCGCCGTAGTCCAATGTGAACTCAGAACCTTCAGCCAGTCTTCCTTCTCCAGCACCCGCACGATGTGCAGCGGATCGTCCTCGTACGCGAGTTGCTCGATCTCCTGCCCGATCGTCTTGTCGCCGATGTACTCGATGTACTTGTTCTCTTTCGCCGACTCGTAGCGGGCCTGCGTCCGCTCCTCCAACGGCCAATGGAAACGTGCCGCAAAACGCGTCGCCCGAATCAGCCGCGCCGGATCTTCCACGAACGCGTAGTTGTGCAGCACACGGATCAGCTTCGCCTCAATATCCGCCGCGCCGTTGAACGGATCCATCAGCAACCCGCGCGATCCGGGATTCAGCGACAAGGCCATCGCATTCACTGTGAAATCCCGCCGCCGCAGGTCCTCGATGATCGTCGCCGGTGCAATCACCGGCGGCTTGCCCACCTTCTCGTACTTCTCCGTCCGCGCCATACTGATTTCCGCGCGCACTTTTCCCGGCAGTTGCAGATAGAGGGTCTTCAGTTCCTCATCGACCCCGGCGACCACCGCGCCGCCCTTCTCCAATTCTTTTTGCAGCTTGACAGGATTTCCCTGGACCGTGAAATCCAAATCGCGGATCGGAAATCCGCTGATGATGTCTCGAACCGCTCCACCTGTCAGGTAGAGGTTGAGCCCCGCATCAAGGGCTACCTTCTGAACCAGGTTCGCGCCTTTTTGCTGATCCGGCGTCAGCCGGATTTCCATCGTGTATATGTAATCGGCCATGCCTTCCTAGTTAAGTCGCACCGCTACCAGTCGGACCGCGGATTTGCACAGGATTTCCACAAGATCATCCTTCGGATTCAAGGGAGACCCAGCCACCCTTCTGTAAGTGACTCTGCTCAATGGACTTAGATAGCCTGAGACGGATCGCGGTGAACTAGAGAAAATAACACAAGGTTAATATTTTGGCTACTATCAAGCCGCATTCTGCCTTTCTTTTCAGAAAAATGCGAGAATCGTCCTCGGAGTTATTAGCGCGCAACCGCTTCGCCTCCGCACCTCCATGCCCTCGACCCACAAGAAGGTCATCGTCCGCAAGCTGGATCGCGACTCCATCTCCGGCTACGTCTCCCCCACCAGCTTTGTCAACGAAGGCAAGCTCGAACTGCTCAACACCGCCGGCAACGTCGTCGGCATCGACCTCAAGGAAATCAAGGGCGTCTACTTCGTCCGCGAGTTCGGCGACTCCGAATCCCTCGCGCGCAAGACCTTCACCAGCCGCCCTCGCACAGAAGGCCTCTGGGTCCGCATCAAGTTCAAGGACAACGAAATCGTCGAAGGCCTCATGCCCAACGACCTCTCCCAGCAGATCGCCGAAGGCTTCCTGATCAATCCTCCCGACCTCCGTTCCAACACCCAGCGCATCTTCATCCCGCGCAGCGCGCTCGACTCGCTTACCGTCCTCGCGGTCATCGGCGCTACCCACCGCCGTCGCCGCCGCCCCGAAGATCAGCTCCAGGTCCCCATGTTCAACGAATAAATTCTTAGGAGCGCCGGCACCCACCGGCTGTTGTGAGGGCGACCTCGCCCTCGCTGTCCTCGCCCAGACCCCTCGCCATTCCCCTTGCATTACAATCGCCGCTTGCCATCCCCGAACGGAACAACGTCTATGAAACTTGCACAGCTCGCCGAATCCCTTCAGGCTCGCCTCGAAAACGGCTTCCCCGATACAGAAATCCGCGGAGTCGCTGGCATCGAAGAAGCTCAACCCGGTCAGGTAACCTTCGTCGCTAACCCGAAATATGCCGCCGCCGCCCGCTCGACTCGCGCCTCCGCCGTCATCGTCGCCGAAGACTTCCCCGCCATTCCCGGAGCCATGCTCCGCTCGAAGAACCCCTACCTCACCTTCGCCCGCGCTCTTGAGCTCTTCTATCAGCCACCCCGCTACGAACACGGAATCCATGCCACTGCCGTAATCCACACCACCGCGCAGATCGGACCCAACCCCCACATCGGCCCTTACGTTGTCATCAATCGCGACGCCCGCATCGGAGCCAACGCGACGCTCCTGGCACACGCCGTCATCTACCCCGGCGCCATCATCGGAGACAACTTCTTCGCCCACACCCACGCCGTCGTTCGCGAACATTGCCGCCTCGGCAACAACGTAATTTTGCAGAACGGTGCAGTCGTCGGAGCTGACGGCTTCGGTTTTGCCCGAGACAATTCCGGCCGCTGGCACAAGATCGTCCAGTCCGGCCCTGCAATCCTTGAAGACGAAGTGGAAATTCAGGCAAATGCCTGCATCGATCGCGCCAGTGTCGGAGAAACCCGCATCGCCCGCGGCGCGAAGGTTGACAATCTGGTCCAGGTCGGCCACGGCTCCAGCGTCGGCGAAAACACCCTGCTGTGCGCGCAAGCCGGCCTCGCCGGGTCCACCGACATTGGAAAGAACGTTATCCTCGCCGGGCAAGTCGGCGTCGCCGGGCACTGCAAAATCGGCGATGGCGTTGTCGCGACCGCCCAAACCGGAATCCCCAACGACGTCCCCGCCAACTCCGTCGTCAGCGGTTACCCCGCCATCGACAACAAACTCTGGCTCCGCTGCTCCGCCGTCTTCCGTCGCCTGCCAGAACTGATAAAGGCCATCCGCGCCCCCAATCTCCCCCCAGAGTAAGGTCGCGGCCACAGGGCACTGCGCCTTGATCTGTTGTCATTCCGAGCGAAGCGAGGTGCAACCGAACGAAGTCGAGTACCTGCCCCGAGCGAAGCCGAAGTGGACCCTGCGTCTTCACGGAGGGAGGGACCCTGTGTCTATCTGTTCGGAAACTCCGGGTCCGCTTTGATCTCCCGAATCTGCTGAATATGCCGCTCCGCGTGCGTGGAGATCTCGAGCATCCACTGCCAGCTATCGATCGGCTCTGTGTTCCCGAAACTATGTGCCCGCAAGTCGTGGTTGGTGGTTTTGATGTATTCGATAATCGTGGCCCGCAGTGACTGGAACTTCGCCATGGCAGCCCCGATGTCCTTGTAGGTATCGACCTTCTCGTGCCCGCCGCCGGTCTTCGTATGCACGACGCGATCGATGCCGTACCACATGATGTCAGCATCGCTGTTCGACGGTTTCTTTCCCTTCATATCCGGCGTCGTTTTCACCGCATCCTTCAACTCGCGCCAGTAGTCCGGTTCCGCCACCGCCAAATGAGAGACACATTCCCGAATGGACCAGCGATACGGACCGGGCCGGAACTCAAGCTGTGCCCGGGAGAGTCCACGCACCTCTACCTCCAGCATCGAGCCGGTCCTCTGGAAATGCCCGAGTAAGTGCTCGCGGTCCTCGTCGGTCATTCCGGAGGTCGTTGCGAGGGCAGAAACGTGCACGATAATTAACAGTATCGGCGCAGAAATCGCATTGTTGGCATACGCGCCTGATAGACGCTCTCTGCCAGAATCAGCGAGCAGAAATTGCAAAGAAAGTTACGGTAGTCAAAGGCGCTGCACCAGCAACAACCTCAACATAACAATTTACCGGGATTCCTCAGGAACTTGCTGCGGCCCTTGCCCGGACGTTCGCTACCCCTGATACTCCGCCGGCAGCCCGCCAGCGATCACGGTCCGGACCCGCTCCATCAAACAGTCCCTCCCGCCAAAATCCTTCGGCTCAATCGGATCATGAAACAGCACCTTCACGGTCCCCGGCGTGATCTGAAACCGAGCCTTGGGCATCAACTCATGCGTTCCCACGATCGTCACTGGCACCACCGGCACTCCGCACTCTTCCGCCAGATAAAACGGCCCTTTCTTGAAGGGAAGCAGCTTCCCGTCGAGCGATCGCTTTCCCTCCACATAGATCGTCATGTTGATCCCCTGCCGGATCACCTCCGCGGCCTCCCGCACGGCCGCAATCCCCGCATCCCGATTGCCCCGGTCCACCGGCACCAGCGACCCCATCCGCATCGTCTCACCGAGGATCGGGTAACTAAACAATTCCTTCTTCGCCATCACCGAAGTGCGCCTCGGAATCAACGGCAACAGAAGCGGCGGATCCAGATTCGATGTATGGTTCGACATGAAGATATAAGTCCGGCTTGGATCGATCTTTTCCAGTCCCACTGCCTCCACTTTCACGCCTGCCAACCGCACGCCGGTCGACGCTCCCCACATCGCCATGCGGTAGAGAAAGCTGATATCGCGGGTAAGGAAAGTCCAGGGAAAGCCGACGATCGCCGCCAGCGGCAGCGCCACCGCCCAGAACGTCAGCATCAGGACCGTTCGGATCAACGCCGCGTGCCTCCCTCCGCTTCTCCCTTCAGCCACGCGGCTCGCCGCGCTTTTTGCTGCGCCGTAAGCTGATCCAGGTCCTTCAACTCATACTCCATTTCCTCTCGCGCCCCCACTCTCCACTGCATCTCGCGTTCCTTGCCCCGTTGCCTCACCCGCAGCCGCAAGACATCCCCGGGTCGCAGCGACACGAGACGACGATTAAAGTCCGCCGCCACCGGACGCCCGTCAAGCTCCAGGACGACATCGCCCGGCATCAGCCCCGCCTTCTCTGCATCGCTTCCCGGCCGCAACCGGATCACCGCCGCTGGAGCATCGAAGTTCCGCACCGCCACGAATCCCGGATCGGCCACTGTGTTCACTCGGGTCACCACTTTCAGCCCGACGGTGCCCAAGAATTCGTCCCACGGTACTTCCTTCACCCCAGCAACGTATTGATCGAAAAACGATCCCAGATCCTGGTGGCACACCGCCTCCGCAGCGATTCGAACGCCCGCCGAGTCCGCGAAGAACAGCCCTTTCTTTGCGTAGTTCGCATTCATCCAATGAAATACGTCGCGCAGCGAGGCCTTCCCGTTGCTCGCTTCCCGCACCGCCAGGTCCAGCATTACTCCCAGCATATCGCCCTTGTTGTAGTAGGAAATGCTGCGCTCCGGCAGCCGGTACTCAGAATACTTCTCCAACCACGCATCGAGGCTCGACTCCTCCGCCGACTGTGTCGTGTGCGCTGGCCTCCTCTGCAACTCTGTGATCTGTTCCCCGATTTTCTGCAAGTAACCGCGCTCATCCAGCAGGCCTGCCCGCAGCAGAATTACGTCCTCCACCGTGCTGGTCACGCCCTCGCTGAACCAAAGCGCCCGCGTGTAGTTCTCCTTCGTGTAGTCAATCGGCTCCAGCGACTGCGGCCGGATCCGTTTGACATTCCACAGGTGAAAGAATTCATGCGCGGTCACGCCGTTGAACGACTGCAGGTCGTCGCGCATCAGTTGCGCGTTCACATCAATTGCTGTGGAATACGCATGCTCCATCCCTCCACCGCTCGGCGCGTGTGGAAAATGAAACAGGAACACATATGTCTGAAAAGGCCGGTCCCGCATCCACCCGGTCGCAGCCGCCACGATCCGGTGCACGCTCGACGCTACCCGGCTCATGTCGTAGTCGCCGGCGTCTGCATCGATTACCACCCGGTAATGTCCGCCACCCTCATCGAAATCCTCTTCCCGAAAATTTCCCGCCTCTACTGGCGAATCCACCAGCCCGTCATAGGACGGTGCTTCAAACGCCCTTCCCACGCTCGCCAAAGCCGTCGCGAACTTCCAGCCTGCAGGCACGTCCGTGAACTGTACCTGCTCGTTCCAGGAGCGGCTCTCCGGCGAGTACATCAGCACCTGCGCCAGATTCAGGAAAGCGTGCGTGACATTGATCTCCGCCCCATACGGACCCGCATCGTCGGCCACGATGTCATACTCCACTACCACTCCAGCGCCCGCCCCGCTTACCTCCCAGCTGCTCTTGTCGGTTTTGCGCACTTCCAGCGCCTGACCCGACGGCCCACTTGCTGTTACCCGATCGATGTACTGAGAGAAGTCTCGCACCTGGTACAGCGCATTCCATACCGGGAGTTCCACCACGCGCCGCGTGCTGCCGGCTGGAAGTTCGAATCGCACGTGCAGCCGATGCTCCTGATACCCCTTAAACGAAACGCTGTAGCGCGCTACGTTCGCGCCCGGCGAATCATTGCTCCGCGCCCACAGCCCGGCTGAATGCAGGCACACGAATCCTGCCAGAACCGGCCACAGCCAGTTCCTCGATCTTCTATTCATGCTTTCGCGGATGCCTCCAAAGGATTCTTGCCGCTTTGTGCGCTACTCCCGATCTGTTTCAACCGCGCCGGCAGTTTCTCATAGATCCCGTCAAAGCCGCCGTTGGAAAGAATGGCCACCACATCCCCGGACCGCAACTCCGGGGCCACCACGTCCACAATCCCCTGCACACCTGAAATGATCCGTGCCCGCTTGCCGCGCTGCTCCAGCACTGCGCCCACTGCCATCAGGTCCAGCCGCTCCGCTGCCGGAATCGCATCCGACTTGAACACTCCGGCCACCACCACCTCATCCGCCAGTGCCAGGCTATTCGCCAACTCATGCTGAAACACATTCCGCCGCAGCGTATTTGACCGTGGCTCGAGCACCGCCCACAAACGCGCCTCCGGATACCGCCCCCGCAGCGCCGTCAGAGTCCCCGCAATCGCCGTCGGGTGATGCGCGAAATCATCAATGATCGTGATCCCGTTCACCTGGGCCTTCACTTCCAGCCGCCGTTTCACACTCTTGAACGTCCGCAGTGCTTCCCGGATCTGCTCCTTCGCGATCCCGAAATTCGAAGCCATCGCCGCCGCTGCCGTCGCATTGCAGACGTTGTACTCTCCCGCCAGCCCGAAATCGAAGTCCGCCCAAGGTTCCCCACCCCGCAAAACCGTCCAAGACGTTTTCGCCGGAGCGAACTTCAAGTTCGCGATCCGCCAATCGGCGTTGCTCTGCAGCCCATACCGCTCTACCGGGCAGAAAGCCTTCGTAGTGCACCGCTCCACGCTTTCTCCCGAGTCGATTGCCACAATTTTCCCGCGACGCGGCACCAGGTTCACCAGCCGCTTGAACGACGTCTCCACCGCGTCCAGGTCCTTATAGATATCCGCGTGATCAAACTCCACCGAGGTCAGCACCACCGCATCCGGAAAGTAGTGCAGGAACTTCGGCCCTTTGTCGAAGAATGCCGTGTCGTACTCGTCACCTTCAAGAATGAAATGCTTCCCCTCACCGAGAGAAAAACTCGACCCAAAATTCTCGGCGATACCACCAATCAGAAACGACGGCTTCACTCCCGCCGAATGAAAAATCCACGACAGCATCGAGGTGGTCGTCGTCTTCCCGTGCGTCCCCGCCACCGCGATCACTTCTTTCCCCCCCAAAAATTCGTCATGCAGAATCTGCGGCAGCGAACAGAACGAAACCCGCTGATCGAGCACCTCCTCCAATTCCGCATTCCCCCGCGAAATCGCATTGCCTACCACGACCATGTCCGGCCGTGGTTTCAAATTCCCCGCAGCAAACGGCTGCGCCACGGGAATCCCAAGCGATGCCAGAAAATCCGACATCGGCGGATAAGCTGCCGAATCCGACCCCGTCACCCGGAATCCGCGCTCCTTCAGCATGCCTGCCAACGAGGCCATGGCAGTGCCGCAAATACCAATCAGGTGTAGGTGCTTCTTGTCCGTCATGCTCTAGATTCTCGTGAAGCTATTAAGAAATGGTTGCCGCTTCCAGTATCTTAAGCTTCGCGTCCTTGCCGTTCACGCTCAAGCTGCCTCGCACGCCAATCGGAAGGGTGATGTTCTTCCGTGTCACGTGCCCCGAACGCAATCCATAGGCGACCGGCACGCCCAGATCGCCCACAATCCGACTCACTACCTGCTGCAACGCATAACCTTGGTCCGCAGTCTGCACACAGCCCAGCATCTGGCCGAACACAATCCCCCTCACACCCTTGAACTTCCCAGCCAGCTTCAACTGCATCAGCATTCGATCCACCTGGTACGGCTTCGTGTTAAGGTCCTCCATAAATAGGATCGTCCCCGCCGTCCGGATCTCATGCGGCGTCCCCAAGGAAGCCAGCAAAAGCGTCAGGCACCCCCCATAAATCGTTCCCTCCGACTCGCCATCAATCAGCCCCTCCATCCCGCTGTCGCTGCCCGACCCAATCTCCCACGCTGCCACTCCTCCAACCGCTGCGTTCCATGAAACCAGGTCCACGCCATCATCCAGTGCAAAGTCCTTCGTCACCATCGGACCATGGAACGTCACGAACCCCGCCGAGTCCGTAAAGCACGTCTCCAAAGTTGTGAGATCGCTGTAGCCCACAAATATTTTCGGGTGCGCCACAATCTTCCCCGGATCCAGCTTGCTCAACAGATAATTTGCCCCATAGCCGCCGCGCGCGCAGATGATCCCTTTGACTTCCTCGCGCGTGAACATCTCCTCCAGTTCCCGCGCCCGTCGCTCTGCCGTCCCCGCGAAATACAAGTCCTGCTCGACGATCGAATCCAGATACACCGGCACATACCCCAGCCTCCGCAACGCCTCGCACCCTTTCTCCAGCAGCTCGCGGCTGATATTGCTCGCCGGCGCAACGATGCCCACCGTGTCGCCCGATCGCAGCCCCCGCGGCTTCGTCCGAACAATTTGAAAACCATCCTGCGCCATCATCCATCCTAAAGAAAAAACTTCCCCTCACAGACCAACTGCGCCGGCCCCGTCAAAAAAACCTCCTTCTCAAAGCGAACTGACTGCGTTCCCCCTTCCGCCCGCACCCGCACCGGAGACTCCACCCGTCTACTCGCCATCATCGCCACTGCCGCCGCGCACGAACCCGTCCCGGATGACATCGTCGCCCCCACCCCGCGCTCATAGAAGCGCACCTCGATCTGGCTCCCGTCCTGAGTGCGAACCAGTTCAACGTTCACTCCATGCCTGAAGCTCGCATCGGCCTGGATCTCCGCAGCCCGCCGTTGCCAATCCGGCCAGAACTGATTCACGAGCACGACAAAATGTGGATTCCCCATGGAAACCAAGGTCCCCCTCACTTCCCCGTCCGAAGTCAGCAGGGCCCGTTCGCCCCCAACCTCCGGCACTCCCATCGCCGTCTCGAACTCGAAGACCATCCCGTTCCGCGCCATCAGCCTGCACGTCTTCAACCCGGCCCCGGTCCTAACGACCGCCAACTCCTTCTTGCTCTCCGCGCACAAATAGGCGGCCACGCACCGTGTCCCATTCCCTGAAATCTCCGCCGCCGATCCGTCCGCATTAATCAGTCGCGCCTCCACATCCGCATCGTGCGCCGGAAACAGCCACTCCACCCCATCCGCCCCCACCCCGTTATGCCGATCGCATATCCGACGCGTCAAGTCCGCCAGGTCCGGCAGCGACTCATCCCCATCCGCAATGAGGAAGTCATTCCCGCAAGCGCTCGCCTTGGTGAAAGGAAGGATCATGCGCCGGGCTCACTCGTGCTCGACGGCGCCCAGCGATGCCACAGTTGAAAATAAGGTTGACTGATGCAGCAGAATATTGATCTGTTCCTGGTCCTCGTGCGGACCGTCTACTGAAAACAACACCCGCGCATGTCCCGGCGCACCTGCCACCCGCACGTTCTGCATCGTGCTCTGCACATCGTCAAGCACCCGGTTCGCCTCCGCCAGCACGCTCTCCGCGCTCGCGCCTGTCACTTCGTAAGTCACCCGCATCGATTTCATTCCGAAGTGTCGCTCCAGCTTGCCCAGTAAGGCCAGAGCAATGAGGATCACAATCGTTGCGAACAGCGCTGTGACGTAAAGTCCGCCTCCCGTCGCCATCCCGATTGACGCCACCACGAAGATAGTGGCCGCCGTCGTCAGCCCAGTGATCGATCCGCGTGCGTGCAGAATCGAGCCCGCCCCGATGAACCCAATCCCCGGAATGATCTGCGCTGCGACCCGAGTGTGATCACCGCCAAAACTCCCTGCCAGTTGCTCCGAAAGCACCGTATACATCGCGGCACCAAAGCAGATGAAAATGTTGGTGCGCAGCCCCGCCGGCTTGTGCCGGAGTTGCCGCTCCAGCCCAATCGCTCCGCCCAAAATCGCCGCCACCACCAAACGAGCAATGGTCGTCGACAGCACTGTCCCCATGTGACTACCGAGCGCATTTATAGCTTGGGGAATATCCGCCATAGAACCTGCCCTGAAAAGCACGAACGACTGGATTCTACCTCCAATAAAATCCCGCCTCCTCGGCTAGCTTAGTCACCCGGTTAACCTGCATGGTTACCTGGCTCAGCTTTGGAGCTTCCCGCGTCCGATAAATCGTCGCCCGCTTCTGCCCGTTTACCGCAATGATCGTCAACACCGGCAGCCCCCGCTCATGCAAAGCCTTCCACACCGGATCGCCCTCAAAAGCAATCGCGAAATCCGCATACTTTCCCGGATCCGCCAGCGCCCGCTCCCAGAGCCCCTCTGGATCCGGTGGCTGCCTCCCCATCGGGTGATTCCCCTCGCTGATCACCCGCGCCAGCGGAATCCCTGCATCCTGAAACGCTCCCACATGCTCTCCGAGATACATAAGAAAAGTTGCATTCGCCGGAAACCGCTGCAGTTGCTCCGCCACCGACCGCTCCAGTTGAATCCGCGTCCGCGAATTCACCCAAGCCTCGCGATAACACACAGGCTGGGCTCGCCAAACTCCCACATAACTCGCCGCAGCAAACGCTACTGCCACACTAGCGACCGCAGTCCTCACCCACTTTTCCCTACGCAGCGAAGCCAGGATTCCGACCGAGATTGCGCAGAACACCGCCATCGCCGGCACAAGTTGCACTCCGTACCGCACGTTGTAAAGCGAAAATGGCCACCACTGTGGAGTAAAAACGGGTACACCTCCATACGCCACCGATAGGATATAGAAAGGCAGGGAAAGCCAGAGAAGGAGCAAAGTGTGGGGTGCACGCTCTTGTGCACCGCCTTTCGCGGAAAGCTGCCTTCGCGCACAGCCAACAACGATCCCCGCCATGCTCCCCGCCACCGCCAGTCCCAGCCACCATCGCCCCCAGTTCCCCTCCGCCACATTCAACTGTCCAGCCTTCAAGAAATAAGAGGCGGCGGCCAACACATTTCCATCCCCCGGGTGCGGCGGAAGCCCCGCCAGAGTTCCCCGCAGCTCAATCGCCCTCGCCGAATACGGTCCGTTCGCAAATTCGAGCGCGTTCCCATACACCGCCGCGTTGTAGGTCAACCAGGACACCGGCCCGATTCCTGCCAGCAGTAAAAATAATCCGGCCGCCCTCCACTCCCCCCGCCTCACAAAGGCCAGCAACACGACGATCGCCCCCATCACCGCCGCCACAAACCATCCGTCATAACGGGTCAGGCAAGCCGCCAATAAACACGCCCCACACCTCCACAGAGAGCGTCTCGCACTCTCACCACACCCTACCTCACTCCGATCCCGCAAAAGCTCGCCGAAGTACACCATCGCCCATACGAACAATGCCAGGTACAGCGTCTCCGTCATCGCCGTCGCCTGCAGATAAAGCAAATTCGGATTCAATCCAAAGAACGCCGCCGCCATCCACGCTGTCATCCGCCCGAGTCCAGCACCCCGCACCAATCGGAAAATCCCCTGCACCGCAAACACAAACGCCGCCATCGACGGAAGTGATCCGCCAAGCCCCGTCCGCCACGCCCCATTTGACGCTACAAACGGAATCATCAGCAGATGCGGCAAGGGAAGCCATACCGTCCCCAGCTGCAACAAGCCAGGCGTTCGCGAATCAAAGACCCGGCGCGCAATATTGGTGTGCCCCACTGCATCACCAAACAGCAGAATGTCTCCGTTGCGGAAATAAATCAGGAAGGAAACAACCGAAGCCAAACCCGCCAGCACTACCAGCAGCGCCGTATCGCCGTCCCACTGACTCGCCGGTTCGCTCATTCCAGGTGTGACATCTTGCGGAACAGCTGAAAGCGTTCCTCAATCTCTTCGCGCGTCAGCGACTGCAGCCGCTCCGTCCCGAAGCGCTCCACCGTAAAAGACCCCATCACCCCGCCGTAGAACAACGCCCGCTTCAGTACCTGGCGATTCACCTCACTCTGCGAAGCGATATACCCCATGAATCCACCCGCGAACGAATCCCCCGCGCCTGTTGGGTCCTTCACTTCCTCAATCGGAAGCGCCGGCGCTCGAAATGGATGACGCCCCGCCCCAAATGCTCCCTCGCGGAAGAAAATCGTCGCTCCGTACTCCCCGTGCTTGATTACCAGCGCTTGTGGCCCCATGGCCAGCACCCTCTGCGCGGCCCGGGGCAGGTTCGACTCCTTCGCGATCATCTTCGCTTCTGTGTCATTGATTAAAAGCACATTCACCAGCTTCAACATGTCGGCCAACTCGCGCGGCGTCCCATTGATCCAGAAATTCATGGTGTCGCCGCCTGTAAGCCGCACCCCATTCATCTCGTGCCGCACCGCCGTTTGTAACGAAGGATGAATGTTCGCCAGAAATAGATACTCCGTGTCCCCATACTCCTTCGGAATCTTCGGCTGGAACTTCTCGAACACGTTCAGATCCGTAAAGTCGGTCTTCGCCTCGTTTAGATTGTCCGTGTAGTGCCCGCCCCAGTGAAACGTCCTCCCCGGCGCATGCTCAATCCCGCGCGTGTCTATTCCGCATTTTTTCAGAACGTTCTCGTACTCAGCCGTAAAATCGTCCCCAACCACTCCCACCACCCGCACCTTCGTAAAGAAACTTGCCGCCAGCGCAAAGTGCGTCGCCGCACCGCCCAGCACCTTTTTCACACTCCCCGAAGGCGTAGCAATGTCATCGAACGCTACCGAACCAACCACCAGTATGCTCATGTAGGTAGGTTTATTTCCCCGCCGGAAGATATTTGTCGAGAATCAAACTGAGCTTCTGACGCGTCGCCGCCGGAATCTTGTCCCGCTCCGTCAAAATCGCATGCGCCAGCGCCGCTCCGCACTTGCACGTCCGTTCCTTTGGCATTGCCGCTACCGTCTCGCGCACCACCCTCGCCGCATTTTCCGCATTTTTCAACAGCACGGCCACCACCTGGTCCACCGTCACGGCGTCATGATGCGGATGCCAGCAGTCATAATCCGTCACCATGGCGACGGTCACGTAACAGATCTCCGCTTCTCGCGCCAGCTTCGCCTCCTGCAGATTGGTCATGCCGATCACGTCCATGCCCCAACTGCGGTAAACATTCGACTCGGCCTTCGTCGAGAACTGCGGGCCCTCCATACTCAGATACGTCCCGCCTCGCTTCCCCGCGACTCCAGCCTTCTTGCAAGCGCCCTCGACCACAGTCGAAAGCTGCGGACACACCGGATCCGCCAACCCGATGTGCGCTACGATCCCATCCCCGAAAAACGTATCCACCCGATGCCGCGTACGATCAAAAAACTGGTCTGGGATCACGAAATCCAAAGGCTTGTGCTCTTCTTTCAACGAGCCCACGGCCGACACCGAAACAATCCGCTCCACCCCCAGCTTCTTGAGCCCATAAATGTTCGCCCGGAAATTCAGCTCCGTCGGCAGAATCCGATGCCCGCGCCCGTGCCGCGCTAGAAACGCCACCTTCCGCCCCTCCAGCGTCCCCACCACATACGGGTCCGAGGGATTGCCAAACGGCGTCTCGACTTTCACCTCGCGGACATCGCTCAACCCGGGCATCGAGTAAAGCCCACTGCCGCCAACAATGCCAATCTCCGCCTGCGGCAAACGCCCTCCTGAAGCCTGCAAATCAAGCAGCCAAACCGACGATTATACAAAACAGCAGAGCGAGCACCGCTGCCTGCCCTGAGCGCAGTCGAAGGCTCTCGCTAGTCCCGCGAAACCTTGTCATCCTGAGCGCAGTAAGGGGCAGCCGAACGCAACCGGCCTGAAAAGCCATCCTCTGCAAGAAAACCGCAGCGAGAATCCCCGGATCACTCGATCCCACGGTCCCGTTTCATTCCCAGCCGGCCGAAGCCGCGTGATCGCGGCTAGAGCCTGCCCTGAGCCAAGGTGAAGAGACAAAGCGAGGAATTTGGTTTCTCGCGCCCCGTGCCCGCCTTGGCTGTCCTCAAACCCGCTACAATTCCCGCATGAAACTTCCAGCGGCCCTCGCAGCAGCACTCTTATCGAGTCTTGTCCCCTCCGCCCAACCCTTCCCCACGGCCGTCACCGTCCCAATCACCCTCGACCACAACCGCACCATCATCGACGTCTATCTCCCGCTCCCCGACGGCAAGTCCAAACGCGTCCGTGCCTGGGTCGACAACGGAAATCCAGAGCTCACCATCACGCAGGCCCTTGCTCAGAAACTGGGCCTCCAACTCAGCCAAGACCCAGCCACGACGAAACCCGGGGCCGCAGTTCCCACCGCGGCCCCCACCAGCCTCCAGATCGGTGACATGACCATCTCCCTCGCCGCCGCAAAAGACGCCAAGGCGCTGCTCCAGCGCGAGAGTGTCGCTCCCGGATGCAGCGCCGAAATCACGATCCCCTCGACCGTGCTCCGCAACTACGATGTCCTTTTCGATTACCCCAATCGCCAGTTCACCATCGGCCCGCCCGGCTCGATCTCCTTCAAAGGCGAATCCTCGAAAGCGATCCTCAATGCGCAAACCGGCCTGATTCAAATCGCAAGCACGGTGGAAGGGAAACCATACAACATCGCTCTCGATCTCGGCTCATCCATCAGCCTGCTTTCCGACGAAGTCATAGCCGAGTGGCAGAAAATCCATAACGCCTGGCCACACATGACCGGCGCCATCGCCGCCGCCAACATGTGGGGAGCCGACGACGAGCCACAACACAACCTGCTGCGCATCCCGAGTCTCCAGCTCGGCGCGACCAACCTCACTAACGTAGCCGTCGCGGCCCTCCCCAGGCAATCTATGAAATTCTTCGCAGACCGCGCCGGCCTCGCGACCATCGGGCTCATCGGAGCCAATGCCCTGCTCAACGACCGCGTCGGCCTCGACTACGCCCACAGCACGATCTACCTGCAAGCAAGCAGCCCGTCCACGCTGCCCGCCTTCGATGTCGTCGGCGTCATCCTCCGCCCCGAACCCGACGGCCGCTACACCATCCTCGGAACCGCCGAGTACCAAGGCAAACCCTCTGTCCCCGACGTCAAAGCCGGAGACCTCCTCCTCGGCGTCGACGGCGCCCCCGCCACCGGCGCCACCATGGGACAGGTCTGGTCTCTGCTCGGAGGCGCCCCCGGCCAAACCCGCACGCTCACCCTCGAACGGGAAGGCAAGCGCTTCACCGTCGACGCCCCCGTTCGCCGCTTCCTGCCCACGACGCCAGGGACACCGATGCAAAGCCCTCGAAGAAATCCACATCGCAGCAATTAATGCAGAAACTTGAGTGGAAATTGAGCTCGATTTTGCCGAGCTCGATTCTTGTCATCCCGACGCGACGGCGGCCCGGTTCACGTTCGTCCTTTGGACGCTAACTTGGGGTTCATCCCGAAGACGCATTTCACCTTGCATCCCGACGCGCGATCGAAGGAGGAATCCGTAAGCGAAAGCAACACCAATCCCTTGTCATCCCGAGCGAAGTGAGACGGTAGTCGAACGAAGTCGAGAGATCTCGTGTTCCTAAAGTTTACCTGCCGGTTTCAAGGGGAGTTTTCTTCACTTCTGTTGGAATCAAAGTGCTCCCACCTTCTTTGCGACCTTGCAGTTGAAGATTTTCTCCATGTCTCCGTGGTGAAACCCGCCTCTACTTCCCCAGCAATTCCCGCTCCAGCGCCCCAGTCGTCTCTGCGTCCAGACTCTCGCTCACCAGCACCAGATCGCCCTTCACCTCGATCACCACCGGCCCTTCTTCCGTCAGCCAGGAATGCGTCCCCGTCAGAGTCTCGACCGTATAGTTCTGACGCTTGGCGGCCTTTGCATCCTCCCCCACCTCATGTCCCCGCGAATACCGTTTCTTCAATCCATTCGCATACACGTACGCGAACTCTGACGCCTTCTCAGCGCTGGACCACCGCGACAGATAAATCACGCCCAGCGGCGCCGACGCATCCCCTTTCGGGCGCACCGCGTAGTAGTACCCGCCCCGCCAGTGCGGATACAGCCGCCTCGAAACCTCCGTCCCCGCATACTGGTCCATCAGGATCGCCGCATCAAACTCGCCCACAGCTCCCACATCAAATTTCTCGTAATTCTTAAAGTCTTTCTTGAAGTCTGCCAAAGGCATCGCCGGCAGCTTCTCTCCCGACAAATAGACTGTCGGCTCCATAATCTCCCGCGTCGACCGCGGAGGATTCTTGAACGCCCCCACGTAAGCTTTCTGCTTCCCCACACGCGTCAGCAACTCCGCCTCGAAATCCAGCCCATACCGGTAAGGAAACGTTAGCGCCTCCTTGATGTACAGCGGCGCATTGTGGAACTCCACCGAGTCCGCCGTCCCCATCAGCATGCCCGCCTTCAGCGCCTCTACCAGTTGCGGCGAATCCGTGATCGACTGGCCCGTCGGCGCCAGCATGTAATCGATCAGCACCACCATCGCCTGCCCCTCCACCACAGCCTGATGCGCAGTCGAAGCCTCGTCGGTCTCAATGTCCTCCAGCGACGGCTCTTTCTTGCTCGCCCCCAAATCGCCCGCCCCCGCCTTCATGTACTTGTCCAGTTCAAACGACTGGTCCTGCAGCGCATGCGTCAATTCATGTGCTAGCACCGGCTTCTGCTGCTCCGGCTCGATCCAGTCCAACAAATTCACGCTCTTTGTTTTCGGATCGTAGTATCCCGCCACCTGCTCTCGAAGCAAGGCAATCAGGAAAGTTTGCAAATCGAAATTCCGCGGCAGCAGCCCGAACTTCTTCAGCACCAGCTCCGACCGCCGCAGCCGCTGCGAATCCTCATCCTCCTCCATGTGCTTCCGGATGAACGCCACCACCTCATTCCGATTGACCAGGTTCCGCTTCACCGTCTCCCGCACCGGCAAGGTTGTGTCTTTGCTCACAAATTTCAAAATCTCATCCACCGACCGGAACAACTCCTGCGCTTCCTGCGGTGTGATCTTCTTCTCGGTCTCTTCCGAAGCTGCGGTCCCGGGCTTCTGTGCGGAAACACCCTGGCTCTTGTCCGACCCTGCCGCTGGCACGCTCGCTGACGCAGGTGACTGGGAGCTCTGTTGCTGATCCGCACTCTGCCCCTGACTCTGTGTCCACAATGCGGTCGCTGCCAATACGACAACGGCAAGCAACGCAATCGCCCGAACCCGAATTTCCGTGATCTCCCTCATCCCTTTGCCACCCAATCCGCGACCCACGCCCCGACTTCCCTCGTCCCCAGCGATCCACCTATATCCTGCGTGGTCTTCTTCTGCCGCACCGCCTCCAGCACGGCTGCCTCGATCCTCTGTGCCTCGCTCTTCATTCCCAGATATTCCAGCATCATCGCCGCACTCAACATCGCTCCCATCGGATTCGCCACATTCTTCCCCGCAATCGGAGGCGCCGACCCATGCACCGGCTCAAACATCGACGTCCGACCCGGACGAATATTCCCGCTCGCTGCCATCCCCAGTCCGCCCTGCAGCCCAGCCGCCAAATCCGTGATGATGTCCCCAAACATATTGTTGGTCACGATCACGTCGAACTGTCGCGGATCCCGCACCATCTGCATGCATAGTGCGTCCACGTACATGTGCTCCGCCTTGATCTGCGGATACTCCCGCCCTACTTCCTGGAACACTCTCTGCCAAAGCCCGCCCGCATGCGTCATCGCGTTCGACTTGTCGCCCATCAGCACCCGCCCCCGCCGCTCGCCATCCGCCTTCGGGTGCGTCTCGCAATAATCAAGCGCGTAACGGACCACCCGCTCCACGCCCTTCCGCGTGTTGATGTCCTCCTGCACCGCAACCTCATCTTCCGTCCCCTGCTTGAACACGCCCCCCACATCGCCGTAAACCCCCTCCGTGTTCTCGCGCACCACCACGAAGTCCACATCCTTCGGCTCCACGCACTTCAACGGACACAGCCCCGCATCCAGCAGCCGCACCGGCCGCACGTTGGCATACAGGTCCATCTTGAACCGCATGCCTAAGAGAATCTCTTTTGCGTGGATATTGCTAAGAACCCGCGGATCGCCGAACGCGCCCACCAGAATGGCATCGAACTCGCGCCCCAGCATGGCGAACCCGTCGGCTGGCACGGTCGTCCCATCAGCCAGGTAGCGCGCCGCCCCCCAGTCAAACTCGGTAAACTCGACCGCAGCGCCCGAAGCCTCAATGACCTTCACTGCCTGAGGAATGACTTCAAGCCCAATCCCATCGCCAGCCAGCACAGCAATTCGTTTGTTGGAAGTCACGAGAAAAGAGCTTACCAGAGCGCCACGATAGCGATGGGCCTATCTACTCTGCACTGTCATCCCGAGCGAAGTGAGGCGACCGCCGAGCGAAGTCGAGGGACCCCGCGTCCCTCAACTCGACCACAGGCTCCAAAGGGAGTTCTTTCCGCTTCTGTCGAAAACCTGGTGCCCCAGGTTCGCGTCTCTTCTTTGGACGCTCACCTGGGCTACCGTACCAGAAGCTCATTTCTCCTTGTCATTCCGACGCGCCCGCGCAGCGAGCAAAGAAGGAACCTTTTACCGATCACCCGCTGGCTCGATGGACGATCGTCAGATCCCCCTCCCCTACTTCTTTCTTCCCATCTCAAACTGGAAATGCGAATCCTTCCCCTCATGCTTCCACGTCCAGTCCTCGCTGTAGTGGTCCGCATCCGTGAACACGTACACCGCTTTGTGCATGTGCCCAGCTGCCGGCGAGGGCAAATTCGTCGCATCCAGGAAATCAAACGTCACCGTCTTCCCATCCGGTCCAATCACCGCCTGCATGCGCGGCTGGTTCCCACTGGGACAAAAATGCGTCATCAGCAACCGCCCGCCGTCCACATAGAACAAACTCGTCATCGCCTCGTCGCCCATCTTGATGTCCGCCATCACCGACGTCCCGCCGGCAATGACCTTGTATGTCACTTCCCCAGTTTCCCCATGTGCCCCTTTCCCCACCCACGTCCCCTCCATCGCCTTGAAGCGGTCAAGCGCCTTCTGCGCATCCGATTGAGCCCAACTCGCAACCGCAAACATCACCACGACCACCGCCGCCCACATGCGTTGCATCTTCATATCTCTCTCCTCGAAATCGCCCGTTTCGCGAATCCTGCTCCCTGCGCGCCCCCAATTCCCTCCGCTATAATTCTTTGGAGTGCCATGCCCTCGGCAACTTCACATAACGACCCCGCCGTGTCGCCCATGACACAGCCTTGGCCCGCGCACTTCACCACGGTGAAAGACGAGTTCAGCGTCCTGAGGTCAACCGCGGGGGTGTTTCATGCCTCCAATCGCGCCAAAATCCGCCTCACCGGCAACGACCGCGTCCGTTGGCTCAACGGCATGATCACCAACAACATCCGCGACCTTGCCCGCGGATATGGCGTTTATGCGTTCCTGCTCAACCCCCAGGGCCACATCCTCGGCGACCTCTACGCCTACCACCACGGCGACTCTTTCCTGATCGACACAGATCAGTCGCAGCTCGATAAAATCCTCGCCACCTTCGACCACTACATCATCATGGACGACGTCGAAGTCGACGATATCTCCGGCACGCTGACCACCGTAGGACTTATCGGCCCAAGCTCGCAGTCCATTCTTAAGGCTGCAGGGCTGACGATCGCCGACCTCCAGCCGCTCCAGTTCACCGAGGTTACCCTGGGGGAAATTCCGTGCACCCTGATCCGCGGCCCGCACCGCAGCTGCTCGGGGCGCCCCACCCTTCCCGCACCGTTCGCGGGAGGATGGGATTGCTTCGAACTGTGGGTCTCGCCAAAGCATGGAGCCGAAGTTATCGCGCGCGTCCAATCCGCTGGCGCAACTCCCGTTGGCCATGAAGTCCTCGAGCTCCACCGCATTGCCCTCGGCGCTCCCCGCTATGCGCAAGACATCCGCGAGCGCGACCTGCCGCAGGAAACCGAACAGTCCCAAGCCCTGAACTTTAACAAGGGCTGCTACGTCGGCCAGGAGATCGTTGAGCGCATTCGTTCCCGCGGCAATGTCCACCGCAAGTTCACCGGTTTCCGCACTAGCGCACCGCGTCCCGCGCCCGGATTGAAAATTCAGCTTCAAGCAAAAGATGTCGGGGAGATCACCAGCACCGCCACCATTCCCGGTCCGCAAGGCGACCAGACCGTCGCTCTCGGATATATCCGCCGCGAGTTCAGCACGCCCGGCAAAGAGGTCCAGATCGATGGCCAATCCGCCACCATCTCCGACCTTCCTTTTGCAGATCTGTTAGCCAGTTAGAGGAAATGCACCATGCCTGACACAAAAAAAGACACCGGATTCACAGTCACCGACCGCCGGCTCTTCACCACTGACGGCGACCTTCGCTCCGACCTGGGGGAAGACAGGGAAGAAAAAGCAGAATCCAAGCCTGCTTCCCCCGAGCTCGCGGCCGGCCCTGAACCGGCACCCTCTCCAGCATCCGACTCCCGCATCCCCCCTCCGCCCACGGCTGCCGACCAGAAAGCTTCCGACGAGGCCTACCAGAAGTCCTCCAAGGACCTCGACGCCCGTGTCGAACTCAGCGGCCATTCCGCCAAGGAATTCGAGATGACCTTCGAGCGCTTCATGGCCTCGCTGTATATGAGCGCCATGATGCAGCTCGGCATGATGCACGAGGAAGGCGGCCAGCCCCGCATCGACCTTATCGGAGCGCGTCAGACCATCGACACCCTTGCCTTACTCCAGGACAAAACGAAAAACAACCTGACCGCCACGGAAGAAAACTTCCTGCAGAATTGTCTCTACGAACTGCGCATGGCGTACGTGGAGGTCACCAACGCCCTCTCGCGCGCTCCGAAAAATCCGGAGGCCGCCGCTGGCAGCAAAACTCGATGAAGGCTACCCTCACGGTGCTGGGCAGCGGCACCTCGATGGGCGTTCCCACGATCGGATGCACCTGCGCCGTCTGCCACTCGCCCGACCCGCACGACCGCCGCACCCGCCCTTCCATCCTCCTCGAATTCGGTGGAAAGGTGGTCCTTATCGACACTACGCCCGACTTCCGCGAGCAAGCCATCCGCGAGCGCATCACCCAGATCGACGCCGTGCTCTACACTCACACCCACGCCGACCACATCCTCGGCATCGACGACCTTCGCCCGCTCAGCTACCATCGCGACGGTAAGATCCCTCTATACGCTCGGCCCGAGGCCGCTAACTTCATCCGCAACATGTTCCGCTACATCTTCGACGCAGACTACAAGTTCGGAGGCCTCGCCCGTCTCGAACTCAAGGCGATCGATGGTAGCTTCGATCTCTTTGGCAAGACCTTCGAACCCGTCCCCATCATTCACGGCGACACCGAAATCTACGGCTACCGCTTCGGCAACGCAGCGTATCTCACCGACTTCAGTACCATCCCCGAATCGTCCTATTCGTTATTGAAAGATCTCGACATCCTCTTCCTCGACGGCCTTCGTCATAAGCCGCACCCCACGCATTCCACCATCGACAATTCGATCCGGATCGCTGAAGAACTGGGCGCCAAGCGCGTCTTCTTCACCCACATCTGTCACGACCTGCCGCACCAAGAGACCAACGCTGCCCTCCCACCCCACGTCCGCCTCGCCCACGACGGCATGAAACTGGAGTTCGAAATCTAGCCCGATGCGCCTCTTCCGCCACCTCGAAGAAATCCCCGCCGACTTCGGTCCCACCATCGTCAGTGTCGGCAACTTCGACGGCGTCCACCGCGCCCATCAGGCCGTCCTTCGCGACATCGTCCAGCGCGCGAAGCAAAAGGAAGCCAAGTCCGTCGCCGTCACCTTCGACCCCCACCCTGTCCGCATCCTGCGCCCCGACTCAGGCCTCAAACTCCTCACCCCCACGCCCGAGAAACTGCGCCTTCTCGAAACCACCGGCATTGACGCAGTCCTGCTTCTCCCCTTCGGCCGCGACCTCTCCCTCCTCACCCCACGAGAGTTCGCCGCAGAGATCCTCCACAACACGCTCAAAGCCTGCGAGGTCCACGAAGGCTACAACTTCCACTTCGGACACAAAGCTGCCGGCAACGTCCAGGCCCTCGCCGACTTCGGCCGACAAATGGGGTTCGTCGTGAAGATCTTCGACGAACTCACTCTCCGCGGCGAACCCGTCTCCTCCACCGGCATCCGCAAACTTCTCACCACCGGCCGCGTCAGTCGCGCCCGCCACCTCCTCGGACGCCCCTTCGCCATCCTCTCCACCGCCGGCCGAGGCCGCGGCTATGGCAGCAAGTACACCGTCCCCACCATCAACCTCAGCCGCTACGACGAACTGGTCCCTCAGGACGGCGTCTACATCACCCGCACCCGCGTTGGCAAAGAATGTTTCGACTCCGTCACCAACATAGGCAATCGCCCCACCTTCGGCGAGGCGTCCTTCGCCGTCGAAACCCACCTGCTTAACTTCCATCCCATCGAACTGCTCGCCTCAACCGAAGTCGAAATCTCCTTCCTCCAGCGCCTTCGCGAAGAGATCAAGTTCCCCTCCGTAGACGCCCTCCGCGCCCAGATCGCCGAAGATGTCCACAAGGCTCGTCGTTATTTCCACCTGACTGCTCTCCCAAAACGGTAGACAATCGTCTAAAAGCTGGACTCTCAGGTCGTTTATCCTTCTACCCCTCGATTAGAATTCAATTGTTAAGAAAGGCTAATCCTGATGATCTACGAGCATTCTTCCAGGCGGCAGGAGAGTACCCTGCCACGTGTTGGTACACTAGTCGTCATACTCGCTATGGCTATCGTATCCACCAGCATTCCAGTTTCCTCTGCGGAGTCCCAGTTCGGCCCCAGCAACCCCTTCTACGCCGAAAGCACCCTTCCCTTTCATGCGCCGCCCTTCGACAAGATCCACGATGACGACTATCAGCCTGCCATCGAAGCCGGCATGGCCAAACAACGCGAAGAAATGGACGCCATCGCCAACAACTCCGCTGCGCCGACGTTTGACAACACCATTGTCGCGATGGAGAAGACTGGCCAGTTATTCGAGCGGGCCACGCTCGCCTTCAGCGCCGTCACCTCCTCGAATCTCAACCCCGTGCTCCAGAAGGTTCAGGAGATCGAAGCCCCGAAACTCGCCGCTCACAACGACGCCATTTTCCTGAACCCCAAACTTTTTCAGCGCGTGAAGGCAATCTACGATCAGCGCAACCCCAGCCACCTCGACCCCGAATCCCTCCGGCTCGTCGATTACTACTACAAGAAGTTCGTCCACTCCGGCGCCAACCTTTCCGAGTCCGATAAGGCTGCCCTCAAGAAGTTGAACGAAGAAGAATCCACTCTCAGCCAGGCCTTCACCAGCAAGCTGATCGGCGCCACCAAGGACGCTGCGCTCGTGGTCACTGACAAGGCCGCTCTCGCTGGACTCACCGACGCCCAGATCGCTGCGGCCGCCGAAGCCGCCAAAGATCGCAAGGCCGACGGCTACGTCATTCCGCTTCAAAACACGACGCAGCAGCCCGACCTCAGTTCCCTCCAAAACCGCTCGACCCGTCAAACGCTCTTCGAAAATTCCTGGAACCGCGCCGAGCATGGCGGCGACAACGACACCCGCGACACCGTTTCGCGCCTCGCCGAATTGCGCTCCCAGAAAGCCAAACTCCTCGACTTCCCCACCTACGCCGCCTGGAAACTCGAAGACCAGATGGCCAAAACTCCCGCGAACGCCCTGAAGTTCATGGACGCACTTGTCCCCGCCACGGTGGCCGGGGCCCACACCGAAGCCGCCGACATCCAGACGCTCATCGACTCCCAAAAAGGCGCATTCCAGCTCCGGCCCTGGGATTGGGAGTTCTATGCTGAGCAAGTCCGCAGGGCCAAGTACGAGCTCGACGAATCGCAGATCAAACCCTACTTCGAGTTGAACAACGTCCTCGAAAATGGCGTCTTCTACGCGGCCACCCAGCTCTACGGCATCACCTTCAAAGAGCGCAAAGACATTCCCATCTACAACCCCGAAGTCCGCGTCTTCGAAGTCGCCGACTCGAACGGCAAGCCCCTCGCCCTCTTTTATTGCGATTATTTCAAGCGCGACAACAAGCAGGGCGGGGCCTGGATGGATTCCCTCGTCACCCAGTCCAAGCTCATGGGCAGACTGCCCGTGGTCATGAACGTCGCCAACTTCGCCAAGCCCGCGCTTGGTCAGCCCGCATTGCTCAACTTTCGCGACGTCACCACTATGTTTCACGAGTTCGGACACGCTCTGCACGGCATGTTCGCCGACACCACGTACCCGACGCTCTCCGGAACCGCCGTCGCCCGCGACTTCGTCGAGATGCCTTCCCAGTTCAACGAGAACTGGGCCACTTACCCCGACGTCTTCCATCACTACGCCAAGCACTATCAAACGGGCGAACCCATCCCGGCCGATCTCGCCGAGAAAATCAAGAAGTCCACTAAGTTCAATCAGGGATACGATTTCACCGAAGTCGTAGCCGCCGCTCAACTCGATATGCAGTGGCACACGCTCGCCCCGGGCACGCCCCGCCAGAACCCCGACGAATTCGAAACGCAGGCTCTCGAGAAAACCCACCTCGCTCTCAGCTACGTTCCGCCACGCTACCGCTCCAGCTATTTCGCCCACATCTGGGGTGGAGGCTACTCCGCCGGCTACTACGCCTACCTCTGGGCCGAGATGCTCGACCACGACGCCTTCCAGTGGTTCGAAGACCACGGAGGCCTCACCAGAGCCAACGGAAACCGCTTCCGCAAAATGGTCCTATCCCGAGGCAACACCGAAGACCTCGCTGAAATGTACAAGGAATGGCGTGGCGCCGAACCCAGCATCGACCCGATGCTCAAGTACCGCGGCCTCACGCCTGACAGCAGCGCAAGATGACATCCGCGCTCGACAGGGAAAACTAAACTTCTGTCATCCCGAGCGAAGTCGAGGGGCCTTGCGTTTCTCACCGGCTAACTGGCTGGGCGCCGAGGTTCGCGCCCGCTCTTGGACGCTCACCTGGGGAACTGACCCCACCTCAGCTCCCGCTCTCCACAAGAAATCGGCATAGGGGGAGAGTCACCTCTCCTCCCCTGCCACACCACCGTACAGGCGGGTCCCGCATACGGCGGTTCGATAAGTTCGTCCCAGGCAATAACGGCGTGGGCTGGGCGTTCGCAGGCTCGCTCGCCCGGCACCGTAGGCCTCTCATCCGGTTCTTGTTCATCGGCCCGCGTGTTTGCTCTACGCTTCCTCCGGACCCCACCTCACGGTGACGCCCTTGCGCTTCGCTGCCCTTCCCCTCCATCAGGTTGGTAGAGGACTTTCACCTCCAAGCTGTCGAACATGCACGGCGTACAAACAACACCCCGCACTCACGCGCGGGGCCGATCTTCCATAAAACCTCGAATCGCAACCCTACACAATCCCCTCCCGCATCCGCCGCAGAAAATCCTGAGCCTCGCTCTGCGCCGCATCAATCACGTCGGGCTTATCACGAAACTCCAATCCCACTTCCTGAACCACGATGTCGATTGCATCCTTCGGCTTATACCCGCTCGCCACCAGCTTTCGGATCCGCTCCGTCACGCTCGGCCCACCCGGATACTCCATGCGCTCTGAATGTGCCGCGCACTCGTGCCCGCGAAATTTACCCAGCGCCAGCCGGTCAAACGCACTCTTTGCTTCGGCCTCACTCAACAGCGTCGGAACCGCGTAGTTCCACCCACAATCCGAACAACTCCACCCACGGAAATTCCGGTTCGTGATCCACACCATTTTTCTCGCCATGCGTTTCCACACCTAGGGGAGGACGGAAACTGATTCGTAGCAGAATCTCTGCCTACGCAGGGTCTTTCGCAACCTGATTTCGGATGCTTGGAGGGGGGCGGCCTTTAGGCCGTCCAGATCGCCCATTGAAAACCGGCGGCTTTAACCCCTGAGGGAATTGGCGCCGGTCGCAATCGCCGCGTCCGGGCATGATCTCATTCCACCCTTGGCCCAGCCAGACCTTCGAGGTGGCCTCTTGCTTTTCGACTTCTTATTCTCCTCGGCCCGAATCCTCCATGCCGCCCACAGGGCCCCCGCCAAAATATCCGCGGTCGCCTTCGCCAATCGGATATGCGTCATCCCCATTCGCCCGCGGCCCCCATGAATGGGAACAAAGATCTCTGGCGCCTCCCCGACAAACTCCGCCTGCACCTCCGGCGTGAGAATCAGCTTCCCATAGCCCTCTTTCTGCGAAGCCAGTGTCGCAAAAATCCTTCCACCCACACGGAAATCCGCTGCCCCCATGTGTGACCCTTCCTCCGCCCCCTCCAGGCTTAGAGCAATCTGTCGAAAGTCTGCGGCGTTCATTGTAAGAACTCTCCTGATCCTTGTCATTCCGACGCGCGAGCTCCGCGAGCAAAGGAGAAATCTGTTCTCAGGTTCACAACAACGTACCGCAACCATCCAACACCGCACCCACTTCCCACTTGCCACCCTCTCGCCCACCCCTCACAATCTCCCGAATGTCCACGGCCCCACTCACCTTCTCCCAAACCACCCCCGACCAGCGCCGCACCCTTCTCGCCGCTGCCCTCGGCTGGATGCGCGACGCCTTCGACGCTATGCTCTACGCTCTGGTCCTCACACCTACATCATGCGCGACCTTGGCATGATCAAGGCCGTCTCCGGATTCCTCGCCACTCTCACCCTGCTCGCTTCTGGGATCGGTGGCGTGCTCTTCGGATTCATCGCTGACCGTATCGGCCGCAAGCGCGCCCTGATGCTCAGCATCCTCACCTACTCCGTCTGTTCCTTCGCCTCCGGTCTGTCCACCTCAATCGATCGCCGCCGCCGTAGTCCCGCTCTACGCCCAGGCCGCGCACCCTGGCTGCTCATGATCCTCGGAATCATTACCGCATTTTTCGGCACCGGATTCTTCTCCGGCTCCGGCCTCATCGGAAGCGAAATCTTCCCCACTCCCCTTCGCGCCCGCGCCCTGGGCTTCACCTACAACGGAGCCCGCACCATGAGCTCCATCGCCCCCCTACATCATCGGACGCGTCGGCCAATCCAAAGGCCTAAGCTGAGCCTTTTACCTCTGCGCCGCTAGCTTCTTCCTCTCCACGCTCACCGCCACCCAATTGCCAGAGACGAAGGGAAAAACGCTGGAGTAGTATCGAGTTTCAGGTTTCACCTTTCGAGCGAGGACCTCTTCCGACTGTCATCCTGAGCGCAGTGAGGCGCTAGTCGAACGAAGTCGAAGTTGAGGCGTCTAGCAGGCTTCTGAGCCCGCTGCCGAAATCCCGAGCGCAGCCGAGGGAGCTCTAAGCGCCGCGCCCTTCAATGCCAGACAATCGTCCTCGCCGCCGGCAACTCATTCAATCGGCTCCACCACCGCTGCCTCGGCTCCCGCCCGCTCCGGCAACTGCACAATCACAATCGCCGCCAGCACCACCACAATCCCCAACACCTGCACGGTTCTCAACCCCTCTGCCAGTAACCCAGCCGCCAACAGAATCGAGAACACCGGCTCCATGCAACTCGACACAATCGCCCGCGTTGGTTCCAGATGCTGCAACCCTGCAAAGTAAAACGAAAAGGGCATGAGCACTGAAAGCACTGCAAACGCCAACAGGAATCCCCACTGCTGTCCCGAATAGTGCGCCGCCACCACCTTCCCCGGAGGATTCACCATCAGCCAGAACAAGCTCGCCGTAAGCGTCGTGTATAGCAGCACGATCCACCGATCATACCGTGCCAGAATCTGATGCGCCGCCACGTTGTAGAAAGCAAACGCAACCGCCGCTCCCAGCGCCGCCATCACGCCCACCGGATCCAGCCGCAGCCCACTCGCTCCCACCACTCCGATCGCGAGCGCGCTCCCCACCACCGCCAAGCCCACCGCCGCAGTTCGCTGCACCGTCGCCCGCTGCCGTCCGCGCGCCACCATGTACAG
>Ga0306922_10000047_pt1 | contig 73311 bp, 74 predicted proteins | sample sta12Cox44000082_FD_203758 | JGI IMG/M metagenome (GOLD analysis project Ga0306922, IMG submission 203758) | Lab enrichment of tropical soil microbial communities from Luquillo Experimental Forest, Puerto Rico - statoxic.12C.oxic.44.000.082 (v2)... | ecosystem: Environmental > Terrestrial >... | reverse complement strand
CCTGACGAACCGCTTCGAGCTTGAATTCCCGAGTCAACTTCCTGCGCGGTGCGTATTCCATAGAACACCTCCTCAAGGGCAGTATTGCTCCAATTGAGGTGTCCATCAAACGTGGGTACGTTCATATCGGCCAAAAGCGGACGTAACGGACCTGCTACCGAATCACCTCATCCGCGCGCACGCTATCAGCAAGCACCATCGTACATAACACTGAACCGTCGAGGAAACTTACAGTTAGATTGGCCTTGTGGTCATCAAGGCAACCGAATCAATGTGTTCGTCATAAGGCACAGAATATGCGTTTGGAGGCAATTGCTTCAACTTTCTCTGCGGAGGACGCAGTGGGGGCGATCCCTCGCGGCTCGGTATGCGAGATCGTGAAAGGCGACTTCGATTGGCGTCGCTGCCACAAGCTCGTCGGCCGGATGTGCACGACGAGGGGTCCCGAGTTCGATCACCCAGCGATCGGGCTGAGCTACCTGTGCCACGTGCCTGCGCTGGGCACGCGGGCGTGGATCGCGACCCCATGCCTGCGCGTCATAGTGCCGATTTTCGAGCAGCCAGATACACCAGCGCGCTGATCAGCGCCCCAAGCGTTCGCAGCAACTCACTCGAGCAGAAGGCCGTCGCCGGTTGTCTTAACTATCCGGCGGCCGTACTCTGCGATCTTTGGGTCGATTAGCTCGCGGCGGTGAGCTTTCAGAGCAGCGAGGGTACCGCTCTCTTCGCGACCCATGAGGCGGGAATAGCCCGCCACATCGGCTGAGACAATCGCCGCCAATCGACGCTGGTCCCGTGCCATCGGCTGCCCTCTGCTTAGGCTGGGTGTCAGCAGACTATAGGCTGGACGCTCGCTATCGGCAAACGCCAAAGGCATGTCCGCTTTGGGTCGAAAGCGGACAAGCGCGACAAGCGCCCCCTGCCCAAACACGCGCGCTGCCGTCCAGACGATTATTGAATCACAAGCCCAGTCGCCGCAACAGCGAATTGCGGGATCGTGATGCGGCGACAGCGATTCGAGTATGCTTGTGAGTCCCGATGTGCGAGGAGCGATCCATGACAGCATTTCATCTCCTAACGACAATGTGTCTCACTGTTGTCTCGGCCTTGGCCTGGGCCGATAACCCCTTCGACGCCTTCAAGGGAAAGATGAAGGAGGGACTATACGAATACAAGATGGAAATAGACATGAGCCAAATGCCAGGCATCCCTCCCGGGATGGCAAAGCAGAACAATACGTTTCAGCACTGTGTGACAAGGGAAGACATCGAGAAGGGACGGATGGGCCGCAGTGGACGTGATGGCAAGACCGCGGAGGATTGCACCGTGAAGAACTTCAAGATGTCGGGCAACTCGGCGAGTTATACGATGGAGTGCAAAGGCACGATGACCGCCGACAACAACATCACCTTCACTTCTGACGGTTACAACATGGACTCAAAGATGGTCATGGATCAGGGAAGCAGGTCGATGAACATGGCCCAGCATGTCGAAAGCCGCTATCTCGGGCCATGCAATAAGTAAGTTTGTCGTTCCGCGACGCGAGTGGATGCCTCGTCGTCGGGTAAACAATGTCCGCTTCGGGTCAAGGAACAAGCAATGATCAAAGTCAGCGTGATGTACCCGAACAAACCAGGCGCTCGGTTTGACCACGCCTACTATCGTGACAAGCATATGCCGCTCGTGAAGGCCCGTATGGGCGCTTCATGTCGCTTCTACACGGTGGACAAGGGGCTGGCGGGTGGAGATTCCGGCGAGCCACCAACGTACATTGGTATGTGCCACATCTATTGTGATTCCGTCGAATCGTTTCAGGTGAGCTTTGGTCCCCATGCCGAGGAGATCATGGCGGACATACCGAACTACACCGACTTGACGCCTATCGTTCAGATCAGCGAGGTTGTGGTCGGGCAACAGTAGGAAACCCCCACAAGCCGTGTCGAGCCGGGCCGGTCAGACGCCTTACCTTTCGCTCAGGCGGTTCGGTCAGAACGGGCGACGGTCTACCTAAAAACACTCAAACGTAAGGTGATGGGGTATCTCGACGCATCTCGCATCCGGAGCTGGCACGCTCATGTTTATTTCGACGCCGGCAGTCGCGACGCGGCGTGGAGGCTCCGCGAAGCGGTAACTGGTCATTTCGGCGACAGCGTGCAGATGGGACGCTTTCACGAGCGACCGGTCGGACCCCATCCGATGTGGAGCTACCAGATTGGCTTTGGGCCAGAGTACTTTGCCGAGGTCGTAGGTTGGCTCACGCTCAATCACGACGCGCTTGATGTATTCGTACATCCGAACACCGACGACGAACTACGCGATCATAGGGACTGCGCCATCTGGCTCGGTCGATCTCATGCGTTGGATTTGCGGGCGGTTGGCGGGTGAGTGCAGCACGGAACGGCTCAGAATACAACCAATGTCCGCCCTGGGTCGAAAGCGGAAATTCAACGCTGAATCGGAGACTCGTCAATGAAACTCGCCCTCCGGTTGCGCGCCGAAGGGCGATGTAGTTAGACGGGTTGCCGGGGGGCGCTATGAATCTGTCGCGCCCAGCCACGCCGCACCACGCACTCCGCTCGAATCGCCGTGCACGTGCCCGAGGAGTCGCGTGTCGACTCGGTCCGAGAACACCCAGGACTTCCACAACGCCGGCACGTTCGCGTAAAGCCGCGCGATGTTCGACATGCCGCCGCCGAGCACGATCGCATCGGGATCGAGAATGTTGATGACGTGCGCGAGCGCGCGGGCCAATCGCTCTTCGTAGCGCCGCATGGTCATATCGCAAGCCTCGTCGCCGAGCGCCGCGCGCAAGGCTATGTCTTGCGCGGTCGACGCTTCGCCGGTCGCGCGCAGGTGATCGCCCTCGATGCCGGGACCTGAAAGAAAGGTTTCGATGCAGCCGGAATGCCCGCAGAAGCAGGCCGGGCCCGGGCGCTCTTCGTCACGCGCCCACGGCAGCGGATTGTGGCCCCACTCGCCGGCGATCGCATTGGGCCCGGTCAGCAGAGCGCCGCGAACGACGATGCCGGCGCCCACTCCCGTGCCGAGGATCACGCCGAAGACGACTTCCGCGCCGGCGCCACCGCCATCGGTCGCTTCCGAGAGTGCGAAGCAGTTCGCATCGTTCGTGATCTGCACCGGCCGCTTGAGAAGCGCTTCGAGATCAGTCTTGATCGGCTTTCCGTTGAGACAAACCGAATTCGAACCGCGCAGCGATCCCGTAGCACGCGAGATCGAGCCGGGCGTGCCAATGCCCACGGTGCCGCTCTCCCCGAGCTCGGTTTCCGCTTCCGTGACAATTGTCGCGACGGCGTGGAGAATCCCGCGATAGTCATCCTTTGGCGTTGCGGTCCGGCGGCGCAGCCGCTCGCGACCGCTGCCGTCGAGCGCGACGATCTCGATCTTGGTGCCGCCGAGGTCGATGCCGAAGCGGGTCATTTCGCCGCGTACGTTCCGCCCACCCGCTGCTCCTGGTCCATCCACACGTGCGCCAATCCGACTTCCTCGAGCCACGCCGGACCGCGGTCCTCCATCAGCATCGCGATCGTGGTCGCGCTGCCGGCGACGATGCACTCCTCGGCGAATACCGACACGCCGGCAAGTCCTCGCACGGGCATGCCGGTGCGCGGCGAGAGGATGTGGCAATAGCGCTTGCCGTCGATGGCGAGATAGCGCTCGTAGTCTCCGCTGGTCGCAACCGCGCCGCGCGACACGTTGAGCGTCGCCATTACCGCATCAGGCGTGCGCGGATGCTGGATGCCGACGCTCCAGGCCGAGCCATCCGGATGCGGCCCGATGATCCTGATGTCGCCGCCGAGGTCGACCAGGCCGTGCCTGACGCCTGCTTCTAAACAGATTACCGCGGCGCGATCCGCGGCGTATTCCTTCACGAAGCCGCCGAAATCGAGCGCCATGCCGCGCACACCGAACTCGAGCCGCGGGCGCGACCACAGAAGCTTGTCCCAGCCAACGCGCTGCAGGAGTCGCTCGAGCACCATCGCGTCAGGGACGGCAGTACAGTGCGGACCCCATGCCTCGCGCAGCACGCCCGATGTAAGGTCGAAGAGTCCCTCGCTTTGCTCGAAGCATGCGTCGGCGTAGTCGAGCAGGCTCGCAGTTTCCACATCGACCTCGGTCACGCCGGCTTCGGCGGCAACGCGATTGATGGCCGCGGTCACGCTGTCGTCGCGATAGTTGGAGTACTTGGCGTCGAGTCGGCGGACATCGTCGGCAGCTCTGCGCGCGATCGCCGCGGAGTCTTCCTCGCCGCCTGCGTAGAGTCGGATCTCGCAGCGCGAGCCCATCGCAGGGAAAGGATGGCGGTACAGGCCCAGCACGGCCGTCATCCTACACTCGCTCTAACCTTCCCCGCACGGCAGAGTCAGAACTGCGCGCGCAGCGTCGCGAGGTAGAAGGTCCAGAGGTAGTTGTCGCCGTCGAAACCGGTTCCGCCCGAGCGCAGCGAGTAGCGCCGATACGAGCGCTCCGCAGAGAATTGGAAGCTCAGGTTGGGGCCGAGCTGCTTGGTGACACCGGCGAGCCACGCGGCCGAGCCGAATGCGGCCATGCGATAGTCGCTGCTGTGCTCGCCGTTGGACGGCGGTGTCTGGAAATAAACCTGATAGAAGTCCGCGCTTCGTTGCGTATAAAGGCGGCCGCCCACATTCACCAGCCATTCGCCGGGCAGCTCCTTCTTCCATTGCACCTCGAGCGCGCCAGCATGAATGCCCCAGCTGTCGGTGGAGAGGCTTTCGACGATCTGGAATGCAGAATCGATGGCGGGGACGTAAAAGAGATATTTGCCGGTCAGCGCGAATTGCCTGCGCTGGGTCGGACGTGCATCGGGCAGGAGTCCGGTGCTCTGCACGAAGGCGAGCTTGTACGGATCGGACAGAAAGCCGTTGCTGTATGAATACTCGAGCGAGACCTCGAACAGCGAGCGCTCATTGATGACCTGGGTGACGCCTGCGAAGAAGTCGCGCTTGATGCGCGTGCGATAGTCGCGCGGCGCGTCGTGGCTCGATACGCCGTCATCGTTGAACGCGAACCCGACGGCGAAGGTCGTGTTCTTCTGATTCGCGAAGCGCCTGGCCTCGATGCTCGTCCAGTTCGATTTGTAATCGTTCTCGAGCGACCAGCCTTGACGCAGGGTGAACTGATTGTCGTCAAGAGAGAGCGTGCCGCCGATGTCGCCGGCATCGCGGCGATCGAACACCGAAGCGCCGGTCAGAACCTGATGCGCCTGCCCGCCCGCTCCCGGTGCGTTGAAGATCGGCGACGCACCGCTCATCACGTCCTGGATGTAATTGCCGAGAACCTGGAAGCTGTCCGTGATCGCGATGCTTCCCGTGGCCTGGTTGACCCGCACGTTCATTCGGTTACCGCTCTCGGAGTACTCGAGGTGCGAGGCTTCCACCGCAAACGGGTTCGCAACAGGTGGATCAGCCGCGCGAGCGTGAACTCCGGGCAGCGCCATTGCCGCGGCGGTCAGCGCAGCAAGCCTGCTGCTAATTGCAGCCACAGCCGCCTCCACCAACACCCGTGGCGGCGGCGCCTCCCTCCTTCGCGCTGTAGGTGCGCAGCTTCTGAGTCTTCTCGTGCGGCGGATCCTCGGTCGACATCGCCGGCTTGGCGAGCGTTCCGCGTTCCCATGGCTGTACCGTCGTGCACGCGCCGAGCAACGCGTTCACGAGCACCATAGCTGAAACGACGATCGTGTATTTCATCGCTTGCTTCCTTGCAGCGCTTCGACGAGCTGGCGGCGAATCTCGTCGCGGTCCGAGTTGTGAAAGCCGGTGTGAACCGCGCGCACGGCACCGCCGCGGTCGATGACATAGGAGCTGGGCATGCCTTCCAAGCGGAATGCGGTCGGGCAATTGGCGGCCGTGTCGAGCGCGATGGTGAAGCTTGCCGGGTAACGCGCGAGAAAGCTCTTTGCATCCTCCGGGGTCTTGTCGACGCTTACCGCCACGATCTGCAGGCCCTTCTGCGCGAGGTCGCGCTGCAACTCGTTCATGAACGGAAACGACTCGCGGCACGGAGCGCACCACGATGCCCAGAAGTCGAGATAGACGACCTTGCCGCGGTAATCGGCGAGGCTCACGTTGCGACCGCCGTCGAGCGACTGCGCCGAGCACGCGGGTGCGGCATCGCCTGCCGCGAGCGACCATGCGATCGGCGCCGGCGCCAAGCCGACCAGCAGCGACGCAAGGCAGGCTATTGATCTTGTTCTCATGCGGATCATGACAATAGCATAATCGGGTTGCACTTGTGCAACCGTGGTGCACACGAGGTCCGCAAACACTCGCGCTCGCGCGAGTATTCCGGTTGGTCTCCGCGATCAATCCGGCTTGATCTTCGCCTGGGTTACGAGATTCTTCCAACGCGCAAGATCGGCGCGAATCAGTGCGCCGAGCGCTTCGGGCGTGCTCGTGGTCGGCGTCAGGCCCTGCTTCACCAGCGATTCGCGAATCTCGTTCTGTCCGAGCGCAGCCGCAATCTCGTTGTTCAAGCGCTCGATGATCGCCCGCGGCGTGCGCGCCGGCGAAAGCAGTCCATACCAGAGATCGATGTCGTAATCCCGCACGCCCGCTTCCTTGAAGGTTGGCGATTCGGGGGCGAACGACGAGCGCTTGTCACCCGACACCGCGAGGATCCTGAGCTTGCCCGCGGCGACGTAGGGCAGCGCCGTGTGGACCGGCATGATCATCATCGGCACCTGATTGGCGATGACGTCGGCTACCGCACCCGCCGAGCCCTTGTATGGCACGTGCACGATGTCGACACCCATCTGCTGCTTGAACAGCTCCATCGCCAGATGCTGTGGCGTCCCGTTGCCGGGCGACGCGTAGTTGAGCGCGCCCGGTTTCGTTTTCGCGAGTGCCACCAGTTCGGGGATCGTCGCGACCTTGAGCGCGGGATTCACCACCAGTGCGAGACTGCCGACCGCGACTTCGCCGATCGGCGCGAAATCGGCGATTGGATCGAAGGGCAGCGGCTTGTAGAGCGCCGGCGCCATGGCGAAGGTCGTCACGGTGACAAGGATGGTGTAGCCGTCCGGCGCTGCCTTCGCCACCTGGTCGGTACCGATGTTGCCGCTCGCGCCGGCTTTGTTTTCGACGACGATCGGCTGCCCGAGACGCTTCGCCAGCGCCTCGCCCAGCGTGCGCGCGAGGATGTCGGGACCAGTCCCCGCGGTGAACGGAACGATGAAGCGGATCGGCCGGTCCGGATAAGTTTGCGCTGACGCGGTGAGCGCAACCGCAAGCGATGCTGTCGCCGCCGCGATGACGCGCAGCGCTGCTCGTGAATTCATCGTGACTCTCTCCGCAGCGATTCGCGATCATACCCTGCGACGCGCTTGTAGCTCTCCGAGAGCGCGGACAATTCATCCGCGCTGATCACGTCCTCGATGCGCCGGAACGGCCGGTCGCCGGTGCGGCGCCAGACTTCGCGCAGGATCGCATCCGGTGGATTGGCGCGGCTCATGCGCACGACGTTCGCCGTCGGTTCGAGACGGCGATCCTCGTAAGCCTTGAGCGCAGCGATCGCGTCATCGTGGGCGGCGAAGCAGTCCGCGAGCGAGCGCGCATCGAGAATCGCCTGGCCGGCTCCGTTCGAGCCGCGCGGCACCATCGGATGCGCGGCGTCGCCGAGCAGCGTGATTCGTTTCTTGCTCCACCATGGCAGCGGATCCTGATCGACCATCGGGAATTCGAGAATCGTATCCGCCGCGCGGAGAAAGCGCGGAACGTCAAGCCAGTCGAAATGCCAGTCCTCGAAAGCGCCGATGAAGTCGTCGAGCTTGCCCTCGCGGTTCCAATCGCGGCTGGGATGACGCGGCGTCTCGATCTCGGCCACCCAGTTCACGAGCTGTCGCCCCTCTCCGTCGATGCGGTCGCGGATCGGGTAGATCACCATCTTGCCGCCGGCAAGCCAGCCGGCGCGGATCATCGATGCACCGGAGAGGATCGAGGGCCAACGCGTTACACCGCGCCACATGTTAACGCCGGAATACAGCGGCTCGCCTTCGTCGGGATGCAATTGCTTCCGGATCACCGAATGCAGACCATCGCAGGCGACGAGCGCGCTGCCGTGCTCGACGGGCAGCCCTTTGCCGGTCGCCGTCGAGCGGAAATGCGCGGTCACACCGTTATCATCCTGCTCGCACCCAGTGCAGGTGCGGCCAAGAAAAAGTCGCGCGTCGCCGATGCGCTCGCGCACCGCGTCGAGGAGCACCTGCTGCAGGTCGCCGCGATGAATCGAGAATTGCGGCCACGCGTAGCCGGCGCTGCGCCCGAGCGGCTCGCGGTAGATGAGCTGCCCGAAGCGATTGAAGAAGACCGCTTCTCGTGTCGACACGGCGAAGGGTTCCAGTTTCTCCTCGAGCCCGAGGCTTGCCAGCTCGCGCGTCGCGTGGGGCAGAAGGTTGATGCCGACGCCGATCGGCTTGATCTCGGGCGCGGCTTCGTAAATCCTCGCCGCGATGCCGGCGCGATGCAGCGCCAGCGCAGCCGTGAGGCCGCCGATCCCGGCGCCGATGATGATCACCTCGTCCACGATCAATTCCCCGCCGCGACGACCGCGGCGCGCCGACCGAGCCGCGCCTCGCCGATCAGCTTCTGCATCGCGAGCAGAACTGCGAGCATCAGCGCGATCAGCATGCACGAATACGCGATCGCGAGCGGATACTCGCCGGCCTCGACGCGGTTGATGATGTAGACGGTGGCAAGGTTGTACTTGGCCGTTACAATGAAGATCACCGCGCTCACCGCGGTCATCGCGCGTGTGAAGCTGAACACCAGCGTGGCCAGCATCGCCGGCCGGAGCAGCGGCATCACCACGCGCATGAGCGTCTGCAGCGTCGATGCGCGCAGCGTCGCCGAGGCCTCATCGAGCGTCTTGTCGATCTGCGCCAGCGCCGCCACGCCGGCGCGCACGCCCACCGGCATGTTGCGGAAGATGAAGCAGAGCACCAGGATCGCCATGCCGCCGGTCAGCTCGATCGGTGCGACGTTGAAGGCGACGATGTAGGACACGCCGATCACCGTCCCGGGAATGGCGAAGCTCACGAGCGTCAGGAACTCGAAGGTGCGCCGTCCCGCGAAGCGATGCCGCGTGATCACGTAGGCGGACAAGAGCCCCACCAGCGCGGTGAGCGGCGCCGCGATCGCCGCGACCTCGACCGTCGTGAACAGGCTGTTCCATGCCGACCCGCTGAAAAACACCCCGTGGGAGCTCCATTCCGCGCCGAACCCGGCCGATAAATGACTGAACGTGAGCGTCATGTCGCCACGCCCGATGTCGCGCACGAATCCGCCGGTGAGAATCACCGCGTAGCAGACAGCCGTAAACACGATCCAGACCGCCGCGACCCAGAAGCAGCTGAGCCACAACGCGCGCGGCAACGGTGCCGGCGCACCGCCATCGCCCTTCCCGCTCACGGTCACGTAGGATGCACGCCCCACCCAGCGCTGCTGCAGGAAGAAGGCGGCGAGCGTCAGTCCGAGCAGCACGCTCGCCAACACCGCAGCGCGGCCCGCGTCGTATTGCGCGCCGGCCACTGCGAAGAATATTTTCGTAGACAGCACGTCGAAGTTGCCGGCGAGCACGATCGGATTGCCGAAGTCCGCCATGCTCTCGACGAAGCCCAGGAGAAACGCGTTGGCAAGCGCCGGCCGCAGCAGCGGCCAGGTCACGGTGCGGAAGACGCGGCCGTGCGAGGCGCGCAAGGTCTGCGCGGCCTCTTCCAGCGTCGGGCTCACCGCGGCGAGCGCGCCGTGCAGCACCATGAACGCGACCGGCGCGAAGGTGAGAAGCTGCGCGATCGCCACACCGGGCAGACCGTAGATCCAGCGCGAGCGCGGAATGCCGAGCCCGCTCTCCAGCCAGCTGGTGATGAGCCCGGTGCGCCCGAACAGCACCACGAGCGAGAGCGCGAGCACGAAGGGCGGCGTGACGATCGGCAGCACCGACATCACCTTGAGCACTCCCGCGTAGCGCCCGCCGCCACGCTGTACGACCAGCGCGAGCACGAGGCCCAGCAGCGTCGAGGCGACGCCGACGATCGTGGCGAGAATGACGGTATTGATCGCGGTGCCGCAGCGGGTTCCACCGCCGAGGCAGCCCATGCCCCAGATGTCCGCGGTGAAGAGCCGCTCCGCTGTGAGTTGCGGCGCGAAGCGGCCTCTCGCGTCGAGCACCGCTGCGACGAGCGCGCTCGAGACGGGGAAGAATACGAACAGGCCCAACAATACCGCGATCGTTACGACGATGGTGGCGATCGTGGCGTCGCCACCGAAATAGCCGAGACGCGCCAGCGCACGCGCGAGCGCTATCGTGAATGCGCTCAGCGCGAGAACCGCACCGGCACCGAACGCAGGCCCGTTGACGCCCGCAACGAAGCCCTGTCCGATGCCCCAGGCGAGCGCGAATCCGGCGGCCAGCGCAACGCCGCGAGCGAGCCCACGCCATGCGCACAGAAGCATCGTCGCGGCGGCGACGATGAGCGGGACGAGCGAAAGCGTTGCCGCGAACTGCGGCCATTTGCCGGCAGATCCAGCGAAAGCAAGAACGAGCGCGCTCGCAGGAGTATCGGCGCCCCACGGCAGGACGGCGAGCGCGGCCAGCGCGATTGCAGCGACGTACATCCCCGCCGCGTCTCGCCGCGCCGAGCGCAAGCTCGGCTCAGGCGCGGTGCGCACGGAAGCAGGAGCGGCCAATCAACCTCCGTGTCTCGCGGCGCGACAGCGCGCTTTACTTGGGAAGGGAGTAAACCTCCTTGTCCCATTTGGCGAGCAACCGCGTGCGCTCCGCCGACGAGCCGTACTTCGCAAAGTCGTAGTTGATCAGCTTGATCTCGCTGAACTTCGGCGCTTGTGGCGGAGCGCTGGCATTCTTGTTCGACGGCACCTGATACGAGACCTTGTTCTGCGCACCGATCGACTGCGCCTCGGGCGTGAGCGCCCAGTCGCACCACTTCTTCGCGTTTTCCAGGTTCTTTGCGCCCTTGATGATGCTCATGCTGCCTATCTCGTAGCCGGTGCCTTCGCAGGGCGACACGATCTTGACGTTGGCGCCCTGTATCGCCTGCACTACCGCATCATGCTGGAACGTGATGCCGACGAGGCTCTCGCCGGTCGCGGCGGCGCGCGCAGGCGCGGCGCCCGATTTCGTGTACTGACTCACGTTCTTGTGCAGCGCTTTGAGGTAATCGAATGCCTTGTCTTCGCCCATGATCTGCACCAGTGTGGCGAGCATCGTGTACGACGTGCCGGACGAATTAGGGTTGGCTACTTGAATCTCGTCCTTGAATGCGGGCTTGATCAAGTCCGACCAGCATTTGGGCTCGGAGATGTTCTTCTTCTTGAGCTGCTCGATGTTGTAGCTGTAGCCGAGTGCTCCTGCGTACACGCCGACCGTGCGTCCCTTCGACTGTTCCCACTGGCGTACCGCCCAATCTTGCAGCTGGGACATGTTCGGCGATTTGTACTCGAGCGTCAGTCCTTCCTCGGCGGCCTGCAGATGCGGGTCGCCGGTGCCGCCCCACCAGATGTCGCCGCGCGGATTCGCCGCCTCGGCCTTGATCTGCGCGTAGAACTCACCCGAGCTCTTGCGCGTCATCAGCACCTTGATCCCCGTCGCCTTCTCGAAGGCCGCGACCATCGGCCGGCACCATTCCTCCTGCACCGTGCAGTAAACGACCAATTCTCCTTGAGCGGACGCGCCGAGCGGTGCGGCCGAAGCTGTCGCGGTCGCGATCGCCGCGAGCCATTTACGGACGTGCATGAGTCCCTCCTCGAGGTCAGCTTGTGATGGCAAATCCGACGTCGGCAAGCATAGCGCAAAGCGCGCAAACTGGCGCATCGAGCGAAGCGCGTCGAGCTGCGGTACATTTACGCGATCGCCATGATGACCAGGGCGCACAGCTGCCCGGCTTGAGCAGCACGGCCGCATGATCGTTCCAACGCAAAGAGCATGAAAGCCGCCGCAATCGAGTTCGTTCGCGTCAACAAGCGCTACGGCGAGGTCGCCGCGGTGGACGACATTTCCTTCACGATCGGCGCGGGGACGTTAGTCACGTTGCTCGGGCCCTCGGGCTGCGGCAAGACCACCACGCTTCGCCTGATCGCGGGGCTCGAATTGCCGACCACGGGTGCGATCCGCATCGGCGGCGAGGACGTCACGCGTCGCGCGGCGTCCGAGCGCGACGTGTCGATGGTGTTCCAGAGCTATGCGCTGTTCCCGCACATGAGCGTGTTGGAGAATGTCAGCTACGGGCTCACTGTGTCGCGCATGCCGAAACAGCAGGTCAGCGAGAAGGCGCACGGCGCTCTCGCGACGGTCGGACTGACCGGCTTCGATGCGCGGCTTCCTTCGGAGCTCTCCGGCGGGCAGCAGCAGCGCGTGGCGGTCGCCCGCGCGCTCGTAGTCGAGCCCGCGGTGCTGCTCTTCGACGAGCCGCTGTCCAATCTCGACGCGCGATTGCGCCGGCAGATGCGCGAGGAGATCCGCGAGCTGCAGCAGCGGCTCTCGCTCACCGTGGTCTACGTCACGCACGATCAGGCGGAAGCGATGGCGGTTTCCGATCGCATCATCGTGATGAACAGGGGCGGGGTGGCGCAGGAGGGCGTGCCGCGTGAGCTCTACGAGCAGCCGAAGGACGTGTTCGTCGCCGGCTTCATGGGCGAGGCGAATCGTGTTCGCGGCACGCTGCGCCGAATCGATGATCGGCTCGGCGAGCTTCGCCTCGGCCCGCTCACGCTTACGCTTCCGCATCGCGATCTTCCGGTTGGCGAAGTCGACGTGGCGATCCGTCCGGAGTCGGTCTCGATTCTTCCCGACGGCGGCGTTGGCCTCGCTGGTGCCGTACGCAAGTGCGCGTACCTCGGCGGACTGATGGAATACACGATCACTACTGCGCTGGGCGATCTCTTCGTCATCGACACGGTGGTGGAGCGACCGCGGATCGTCGGAACCTTAGTCTCGCTCCGGCTCGCTGATCACGGCGTCGTGCCGATTGCGGCGGCTGAACGATGACTTCCACCGAGATCGCCGCGCGAGCCGAGTTTGCCAAGCGGCTCGTGCGCGAAGCGGGCGCGCTCGCTCGCCGCTACTTCCAGCGCGAGCTCGCGTTCACCCCCGAAGCGAAAGGGCCGCAGGATTTCGTGAGCGCCGCCGATCACAGCGTCGAAGCGCTAATACGCGAGCGGTTGACGCGCGAGTTTCCATCCGACGACATACTAGCCGAAGAGTCTGGGGGGGAAGCCGGCAGGCACGTGTGGGTCGTCGACCCGATCGACGGCACGATCAACTTCGTGCACGGCGTGCGCTACTGGTGCATCTCGATTGGCTACATCAGCGGCGGCGAGCGGCGCATCGGCGTGATCTACGATCCTTCGCTCGACGAGCTGTTCTGGTCGGTGAAGGGCGGAGGCGCGTGGTGCGACGACACGCTGATCCACGTATCGCCGCGCGACCGGCTCGATCACGCCCTCGTTTGCGCCGGCTACGTGCCCCGACATCCGCTCGAAGCGCATCTCGCATTGAAGCGGCGCCTGCACGAAGCGGGCGCGGCGGTGAAGGACATGGGCGCCGGTGCGCTGATGCTGGCGCACGTCGCGGCGGGACGCTTCGACGCCTTCCTCGAGCCGCACATGCATCCGTGGGACGCGTCGGCGGGGTTGCTGCTGGTCGAGGAGGCCGGAGGGCGCATTCATCCCTATCCCGGCCCGGGCGGGCTCGTCGCGGGCGGACCGGTGATCGCCGCCGCGAAGGGGCTGTTTGCCGCGCTGGCGCGGATCGCGCTGGCGCGCTAGCCCTCAGAACTGCTCGGCGGCGAGGGCGAGCACGCTCTCGCCTGCGGTCACAATCGCGTGCTTGAGCGCAACGGTCTGCGGGAGGAAGTAATCGGCGTAGAACCGCGCAGTCGCGATCTTGGCGCGATAGAAGTCGGCGTCCTTGCCGTCGCTGAGATGCTTCGCCGCTGCGAGCGCCGCGCGCGCCATCTGCCAGCCGCCGGTGGTGAGACCCCAGAGCTTGAGATACGGCACCGACGCCGCGTGCGCCGCGCGCGTGTCCTTGCCGTAGGTCACGACCATCCACTCGACTGCCTCCTTCAACGCCGACGCGGCGGCCGCAAGCTGCGTGCGAATCGCGGCGAACTCGGGGCTCTTCTGTTTCGCAAGCTCGGCGTCGAGCGCGCGCATGTCCGCGATCACGGAGGCCGCGGTTTTGCCGCCGTCGCGCGCAGTCTTGCGACCGATCAAATCGTTCGCCTGAATGCCGGTCGTGCCTTCGTAGATGGTGATGATTCGCGCGTCGCGATAGTGCTGTGCGGCGCCGGTCTCCTCGATGTAGCCCATCCCGCCATGCACCTGCACGCCGGTGTAAGCAATCTCCTGAGCGCTCTCGGTGCACCAGCCCTTGACGATCGGGATCATCAGCTCGGCGAAGGCCTGGTGGCGCTTGCGCGCTTCGGGGTCGGGATGCCGGTGCGCGTTGTCGAGCGCGGCCGCGGTCACGTAGGCGATGGCGCGCATCGCTTCGGTCTGCGCGCGCATCGACAACAGCATCCGGCGCACGTCGGGATGCTCGATGATCGTTCCGGCTCCCTTGTCGCCGACGGGTCGTCCTTGCACGCGCTCCTTGGCGTACGCCGCGGCGCGCTGGTACGCGCGCTCGGCGATGCCAACGCCCTCGAGCCCGACCGAGAAGCGTGCGAGATTCATCATGATGAACATGTACTCGAGGCCGCGGTTCTCCTCGCCCACGATATGGCCGACTGCGCCCCCCTGATCCCCGTAGGCGAGCACCGCGGTCGGGCTCGCGTGGATCCCGAGCTTGTGCTCGATCGACACGCATTGCACGTCGTTGCGCGCGCCGATCGATCCATTGGCGTTGACCAGAAACTTGGGCACGATGAAGAGCGAGATGCCCTTTACGCCCTCGGGTGCGGTGGGCGTGCGCGCGAGCACCATGTGGACGATGTTGTCGGTGTAGTCGTGCTCTCCGTAAGTGATGAAGATCTTCTGGCCGTAGAGCTTGTAGCTGCCGTCCGGCTGAGGTACGGCGCGCGTACGCACCGCGGCGAGATCGGAGCCCGCCTGCGCCTCGGTAAGATTCATGGTGCCGGCCCATTCGCCGGAGACCATCTTCGGCAGGAAGCGCTGCTTCTGCTCCGGTGTGCCGCAGAGCTCGATCGCTTCGATCGCGCCCTGCGTCAACATCGGGCAGAGGTCGAAAGCCAGGTTCGCCGCGTGCCACATCTCCTCGACTGCCGTCGACACAAGTTGCGGCAGTCCCTGTCCTCCGAAATCAGGATTCTTGGTGAGCCCGTTCCAGCCGTTGGCGCAGTATTGCTTGTACGCGTCCTTGAAGCCGGACGGCGTGCGCACGCTGCCGTCGTCGAGACGCCGCGCCCCCTCGCGGTCACCGACGACGTTGAGTGGATCAAGAACCTCGGTTGCGAATTTCGCCGCTTCGTCGAGAATCGCGGCGACGGTATCCGGCGTCGCGTCCTCGAAGCCCGGAAGCTTGCCAACCTGCTCGAGCCCCGCGAGCTCGGTCATCACGAAGTGCATCTCTTTCAGCGGTGCGTGATACTGGCTCATCGTTTGTTCAACCCAATTCGGCAGTGAGCTGCGGAATGATCTCGAAAAGATCGCCGACCAGTCCGTAGTCCGCGACCTGGAAGATGGGTGCTTCAGGATCCTTGTTGATGGCGACGATCACCTTGCTGTCCTTCATCCCCGCGAGGTGCTGGATCGCGCCCGAGATGCCCACCGCGATGTACAGATCGGGCGCGACGATCTTGCCGGTCTGCCCGACCTGGTAGTCGTTGGGCACGTAGCCCGCATCGACCGCGGCGCGCGAGGCACCGATTGCAGCGTGCAGCTTGTCGGCGAGTGCTTCGAGCATCTTGAAGTTCGCGCCGTTCTGCAAGCCGCGGCCCCCCGAGATGACGATGCGTGCGCTCGCCAGCTCGGGCCGGTCGGACTTGGTTAACTCCTGTCCCAGCACCTGCACGCGGTCGCCCGCCGCGGGTGCGGACAGACTCTCGATCGCCGCGCTGCCGCCGCTCGCCGGCGCGGCATCGAAACCGGTCGCGCGCACCGTGATCACCTTCTTCGCGTCCTTCGATTGCACGGTGGCGAAGGCATTGCCCGCGTAGATCGGGCGCACGAAGGTGTCCGGCGACTCTACCGCGATGATGTCGGAGACCTGCGCCACGTCGAGCAACGCCGCAATGCGCGGTCCGCAATCCTTTCCGAAGCCCGTCGCAGGCAACAGGATGTGCGAGTACGCCGCCGCGAGCGGAAGCACGAGCGCCGCCAGCCCTTCCGCTGTCGTCGCGGCGAAATGCGGGGCATCGGCATGCAACACCTTGGTGACGCCACCGATCTGCGCCGCGGCCTTGGCCGCGGCTGTCGCGTTGTGGCCTGCGATGAGCACATGGATATCGCTGCCGATCTTCTGCGCGGCGGAGACCGCATTGAGCGTAGCGACCTTGAGCGTCGCGTTGTCGTGCTCGGCGACGACGAGGACGGTCACGGAATCACTTTCGCTTCGTTGCGCAACTTCGCGACCAGCTCCTTCGCATCGGCAACCTTACCCCCGCCCTTGCGCTTCGGAGGCTCCACCACCTTGAGCGTGACGATGCGCGGCGTCACGTCGACGCCCAAAGCGTCGGGCGTCACCGTTTCGAGCGGCTTCTTTTTCGCCTTCATGATGTTCGGGAGCGTCGCGTAGCGCGGCTCGTTCAGGCGCAGGTCGGTGGTGATCACCGCAGGCAGTGGCATCGAGAGCGTTTCGAGGCCACCATCGATCTCGCGCTTGACCGTCGCCTTTCTGTCGGCGACGTCGACCTTCGAGGCGAAGGTCGCCTGTGGCCAGTCGAGCAGCGCGGCGAGCATCTGCCCGGTCTGATTGGCGTCGTCGTCGATCGCCTGCTTGCCCATGATGACGAGCTGCGGAGACTCTTTCATCGCGATCGCCTTGAGAAGCTTGGCCACCGCGAGCGGTTGTAGCTCGACGCCGGTTTCGACGAGGATGGCGCGGTCCGCGCCAAGGGCGAGCGCGGTGCGCAGCGTCTCCTGGCAGGCAGCCACGCCGCAGGACACAACGACGATCTCGGTCGCGATTCCCTTTTCCTTCAGCCGAACCGCCTCCTCGACCGCGATCTCGTCGAAGGGATTCATCGACATCTTGACGTTGGCCGTGTCGACGCCGGACCCGTCCGGCTTCACGCGCACCTTGACGTTGAAGTCGACGACGCGCTTGACGGCAAGGAGAACCTTCATCGAGGACGTGGAGCTTTACCGGAGGAAGAACCTGCTGGACGCGAAATTATAGCAGGCCGGTGCAACTCTCTCGTCGCTCCACGTTTGCCGCGTGGGTTCGGCTGCGACCCTCCCGGATTGCCGGCGAAGTTCTATTTGCGCAAGTAAGAGCGCCAGGGAATCCAGTAGTAGATGTGCCAGCCTTCGCTCACGCCCGCGAGGTCGTGCTCAGGGACGTTGACGTGAACGAGCTCGATGCGCCCCCCGCGGCCTTCGGCGTGAAACGACAGGATGAGAATCGAGTCGAGATCGTCCCGGTTCCAATGCGATGCGCGCCACGACTGCACGATCAAGCGCTTGGGCACCAGCTGCAGGATTCGGCCCGTGAGTGCGCCGCCGAAAGCGCTAAAGGCTGCGCCCTTCTTGGCCGAGACCTTCGCCCTCGCCCCGGTGATCGCGCGATGCGTGCGCGGATTGAGATACTGCGCGTAGAGCTGCGCAGGTGGCGCACTGAGCCTCACCGCCTGAAAGAGCGTGCGCGCCATCTACAGAGTCATCCGCGGCTGCGCCGGAGCGCGAGCGACTTCCTAGCGCTCGATCTTGCAGTCCGGCGCGTCGGGTCGCAGGCTGCCCTGCCACGACAGCACGTTGTTGTCGCGCAGCGGATCCGGAACGATGCGCGCCGGGTCGGCGATGACGTCAATCCGGACTATGTCGCTCGCGGCCGCCAGGGTCGGACCCATCGACATGTCGAGGGTCCCCGAGACCGTGAGCGGAAGCATGCTCGCTCCATCCAAGCGTTCCCGCGCCCCGTTCGCGGTCGTTACGATCGCGCTGACGCGCAGCGCGCTCAGCTCGCCGGAACGAAACGGTTCAGGAGCAATCGGGGACGAGCCGAGATTCTCCACCCGCGCCGTCACCACCACGCCGTCGCCAGCCCTGCTGCATTGCATGGCTACGACCGCCAGATCGGACGACCGCCGGTCGTCGTACATCGGGAAGAAGAACATCGTCTCATCCGGAAAGTTCAAGGCGATCGGGAAGTTCGGCGTCGTCGGCCCGATCAGGTCATTCTGAAACGGATCGGAGAAGTTCGGGTTGCCCTCATAGCCGATGACGCGGCAACAGCAGCCCGTGAGGAGCGCCGTGAGCGCAACCAGAATCAGGGTCAGAATAGAGCGCATGAGCGCCTCCCTTGCTGTTTTTTGGCGCGGACGGAATAACCCCCGAATCGCGCGGGTCTTTAATGATGGGGCCCGCGGAGCCAGCGGTCAACTCCCGCCCGGCGGGTGGCTCCGCCCGCTGGCGACGCTCAATCGCAGTGCGGCAGGTGCTGGTACAGGATCGCGACGAGGTGGTCGAGGTAGCGCTGGTCGTCTTCGGCGTCCTGCACGGCCTGCTTCAACGCTTCGGCTTCCGGGAGCGCCGACACTGTATCCGTCCATGCCCTCGCCTCGACAAGCTCACCATGCTCGTAGCGGTATTCCGCTCGTCGCGCGCCGTTCGGGTACCACGAGCGTACGATTCCGTGCAGACGATCGGCGACGAAAGGAGCCGCGAGCCTGCGCCCGTCTTCGACAGACGCGCCGCGCGTCACATACCAAAAAGCGACGGTTCCGCTGCGCTCATCTTCGTCGTAGGGAATGACTGCGACGCGCGCGCCCTTCGCGGTCCAGAAGATGAACGTGCCGGTCTTGCGCCCGTGCGCGAACGCGCCGGTCACGCGCAGGCTGCCGTCCTGCATCCGCAACTCGTAGTTGCCGTTCGGAAGCCCGTCGCGGCAGGAGCCGATCACTTCGAAAGTCTGCGCGAGCGATGCGGTTGCGAGAAGATACGCGCAGCACGCGAGCGCCGGGGAAGCGCGCCGCCTCAGCTGCTGCGCGCCGCCCACCACGCCGCAAGCTCGCCGACGATGCCGCGGCGGAACGCGAGCACGCAAACAACGAAGATGATGCCGGTGATCACGGTCACCCACTGACCGAATCCGGCAAGGAAAAACTGCAGACTGACGATGATGGCGGCGCCGACAACGGGTCCGAAGATCGTTCCCATCCCGCCGAGGAGCGTCATCAGCACGACTTCGCCGGACATCGACCAGTGCACGTCGGTAAGCGATGCGAGCTGGAACACGATGGCCTTGGTCGCGCCCGCCAGTCCCGACAGCGCGGCCGACAGAACAAAGGCGAGGAGCTTGTAACGATCAGCATCGTAGCCGAGCGATATCGCCCGCGGCTCGTTCTCGCGGATTGCCTTCAACACCTGACCGAAGGGAGAGTGCACGGTGCGATAGATGAGCAGAAAGGCAGCGGCGAAAATTGCCAGTACGACGTAGTAGAGCACCCAGAGGTTGTCGAGATCGAGTACCGCGAAGAGCTTGCCGCGCGGAACTGCCTGGATGCCGTCTTCGCCATGCGTGAACGGCGCCTGCAGGCAGAAGAAGTAAACCATCTGCGCAAGGGCAAGCGTGATCATCGCGAAATAGATGCCCTGACGCCGGATCGCGAGCAGCCCGGCGACGATACCGAGCAAGGCCGCAGTCGCGGTACCCGCGGCGATCGCCAGCTCGGGCGGCAGGCCCCATACCTTCGCGGCGTGGGCGGAGACATAGCCGGCCATCCCGAGAAACATCGCGTGCCCGAAGGAGAGCAATCCGCCGAAGCCGATCAGGAGATTGAACGCGCAGGCGAACAGCGCCATGCACAGCACGTTCATGAGGAATATGGGATAGACGACCGCAGGCGCGATGGCGAAGATCGCCACCATTACGACGAATCCAATCGCGGCCCAGCGTTCATCGGCGGTACGAACGCGCGCGATGGGAGCGGTCGCCTCGGTCATCGCGCGCGCCCGAACAGGCCTGCCGGCTTCACCAGCAGCACGATCGCCATGATGATGAAGATCACCGTATTGGAGGCTTCGGCGTAGAAGAACTTGGTCAATCCCTCGATCACGCCTAGCCCGAAACCGGTGACGATCGAGCCCAAAATCGAGCCCATCCCGCCGATCACCACGACAGCGAACACGACGATGATGAGATTCGCGCCCATCTGCGGATTGACCTGGTAGATCGGCGCGGCCATGACGCCCGCGAACGCGGCCAGCGCCACGCCGAAGCCGTAGGTGAGCGTCACCATGCGCGGAACGTTGACCCCGAAGGCCTGCACGAGCGGCGGATTCTCGGTCGCCGCGCGCAAGTACGAGCCGAGCTTGCTGCGCTCGATCATGTACCAGGTGCCGAGACAGACGACGAGCGAGGCGAAGATCACCCAGGCCCGGTACTTGGGCAGAAACATGAAGCCCAGGTTGTACGCGCCGACGAACTCCTCGGGAAGCACGTACGGCAGCCCCGAGCTGCCGAAGTAGTTCGTGAAAACGCCCTGCAGGATGAGCGCCAGACCGAAGGTCAGAAGCAGCCCGTAGAGATGGTCGAGCTTGTAGAGGCGCGCAAGCATCGTGCGCTCGATCAGCACGCCGAGCACGCCGACCGCGATCGGCGCGATGACGAGCGCCCACCAGTAACCCACGCCGAGGTACTGCAGCAGGAACCAGGCACAGAAGGCGCCCAGCATGTAGAGCGCTCCGTGGGTGAAGTTGATGATGTTGAGCAACCCGAAGATCACCGCCAGGCCGAGCGAAAGCATGGCGTAGAACGCGCCGTTGATCAGCCCGATCAAGAGCTGACCGAAAAGCGCCTGGGTCGGAATGCCGAAGAGACTCATCGCAAAGCTATCGCAGTTGATCCGTCGCGCGTCGAAGACTCTTCATGAAACCAAACAATCGCCGCGCGACGGATACCCGTTACTTCACCAACGGACATCCGCCTTCCGACAAGGGACGGAACGCCTGATCGGCCGGGATCGTCGCAAGGACCTTGTAGTAGTCCCACGGGGCCTTCGACTCGGAAGGTTTCTTGACCTCGACCAGGTAGGCGGGATGGATCTTGCGCCCGTCGACTCGAACCATGCCTTTGCCGAACAGCGGATCGTCGGTCGGCGTCTCTTTCATCTTCGCAACGACCTTCGCGCCGTCCTTCGCACCCTTCAGTGCTTCGACGGCTTTGAGGTAATGCAGCACCGCGGAGTAGACCCCGGCATGAACCATCGTCGGGTGGATCCCCTTGTCGCGTTCAGTGAAGCGCTTGGAGAAGGCGCGAGTCTGGTCGTTCAAGTCCCAGTAGAAAGTCTCCGTGAATATCAGCCCCTGCGCGGTCTGCAGACCGAGCGCGTGGATGTCGGTCAGGAACACCAGCAGACCGGCGAGCTTCTGCCCGCCCCTGACGATGCCGAACTCGGCCGCCTGCTTGATCGAGTTGGTCGTGTCACCGCCGGCGTTGGCGAGTCCGATGATCTTGGCCTTCGAGGCCTGGGCCTGCAGCAAGTACGAGCTGAAGTCCTGCGTATTGAGCGGCACCTTGACATCGCCGAGCACCTTGCCTCCGGCGGCCTTGACCACGTCCCCGGTGTCGCGCTCGAGTGCGTGGCCGAAGGCGTAGTCGGCCGTGATGAAAAACCAGGTGTCGCCGCCTTGCTTGACAATTGCGCTGCCAGTGCCGTGCGCGAGCATCCAGGTGTCGTATGTCCAGTGGATCGTGTTCGGGGAGCACGCCTTGCCGGTGAGGTCGGAGGTCGCTGCGCCGGAAACCAGGAACACCTTGTTCTTGTCGCGGGTGATCTGATTAACCGCCAGAGCCACGCCGGAATTCGGCGTGTCGACGATCACGTCCACGCCTTCGGTGTCGTACCACTGCCGCGCGATCTGCGAGCCGACGTCCGGCTTGTTCTGGTGGTCCGCCGAGATGATTTCGACCTTGTAGCCGCGTTTCTCGACGCCCGAGTCCTCGACGGCCATCTTCGCCGCGACCACCGAGCCGGCACCTGCGAGGTCGGTGTACAGACTTGACATGTCCGAGAGCACGCCAATCTTGACCGGCGTCTGTGCCTGCGCTGCGCCGACGACGACGGCGAGTGCAAGGGCTATCACGCTACCTACGAACGCTTTCATTCTGTTTCTCCAGGTTTGGTCGATAACGCCGGGCGCATTACACGCCCAGATACTCGTGCAACTTCTGCATGTTCGCTTCCAGCGCGGCGTTGGGGATCATGTCCACGATCCGCCCGCGCTCCATGACGTAGTGCCGGTCGGCAACGGTAGCCGCGAACCGGAAGTTCTGCTCGACCAGCAGGATCGTGAAGCCCTTCTCCTTGAGCTTGCCGATGGTGCGGCCGATCTGCTGCACGATCACCGGCGCGAGCCCCTCGGTCGGCTCGTCGAGCATGAGGAACTGCGCCCCGGTGCGCAGGATGCGCCCGATGGCGAGCATCTGTTGCTCGCCGCCGGAGAGCTTGGTGCCCTGGCTGTGCAGACGCTCCTTCAAATTGGGAAACAGCTCGAAGATCTGCTGGACCGCGAGCCCGCCCTCCTTGATCTGCGGCGGCAGCAGGAGATTCTCCTCGACGTCGAGGCTGGCGAAGATGCCGCGCTCTTCGGGACAGATCGCGATGCCGAGCCGGGCGATCCGGTTCGACGGCAGCCCGACCGTTTCCTTGCCGTCGAACGTCACCGAGCCCTGGCGCTGGGTGACGATGCCCATGATCGATTTCAGCGTGGTCGTCTTGCCGGCGCCGTTGCGCCCGAGCAGCGTCACAACCTCGCCGCGCGCGACATCGAAGGTCGCGCCATGCAGGATGTGCGATTCGCCGTACCACGAATTGAGCTCCTGGACGCCGAGCAGGCGGCCATTCTTCCCGCTGAAGGTGTGCGGATCGAGCTTGCCGGAACTCTCATGCATGGGCCGAACCCAGATAGGCTTCGACGACCGCGGGGTTCTTCGACACCGAGGCGTAATCGCCCTGCGCCAGCACCTGCCCGCGCGCGAGCACCGTGATGTGATCGGAGAGCGTCGAGACAACCGAAAGATTGTGCTCGACCATCAGCACGGTGCGATTCGCGGCGACTTTCCTGATCAGTGCCGTGATGCGCTCGACGTCTTCATGCGTCATCCCCGCGGTCGGCTCGTCGAGAAGCATCATCTCGGGGTCGAGCGCGAGTGTCGTTGCGATCTCGAGCGCGCGCTTGCGGCCGTAGGGCATCTCGACCGCCTTGGTCTCCGCGTAACCGGAAAGCCCGACAGCGTCGAGCAGTTCTCGCGCCCGCGCGTCGAGGCTCTTCAAGCTTCGCTCCGAGCGCCAGAAATCGTACGACCCGGCGCGCTTGCGCTGCAGAGCGATGCGCACGTTCTCGAGCACGGTCAGGTGCGGGAATGTCGCGGAGATCTGGAACGAGCGAACCATGCCCATCCTCGCGATCGCCGCCGGACGCGCGCCGGTAATCTCGCGGCCGTTATACGAGATCTCCCCGCGCGTCGGCGTGAGGAAATGCGTGAGCAGGTTGAAGCAGGTGGTCTTGCCGGCACCGTTGGGGCCGATCAGCGCGTGGATCGTGCCGCGGCGTACCTCGAGGTCGACGCCATTGACGGCGACGAAGCCCTTGAACTCCTTGGTGAGCCCGCGCGTCTGCAGAATGATGTCGTCGGCCATGCCTCCCCGCGTGCTCCGCCGGCCCCTATCCCTGGTGTCGCGCGATTATCCGGAACGCCTGCTGCGTTGGCAATGGAAAAGCGATCTCACCGATCCCACTTCGGCGTGCGTTTCTCCACGAACGCGTCGATACCTTCATCGGCTTCGGGCTCGAGCACGCTGCAGGCCATCAGCCCGCCGGTGAAATCGTACGCGCCGCTCAGGCCCAGATCGATCTGCTTGTAAAACGCCTGCTTGCCGCGCGCGATCACCGCCGCGCTGCGCGCGCCGATGAGCCGTGTGAAATGCGCCACGGCCGAATCGAGCTCCGCCGCCGGCACGACCCGATTGACGAGCCCCCATGCGAGTGCCGTCTGCGCATCGATCGGGTCGCCGGTGAGCAGCATCTCCATCGTGCGCTTGCGCGAAACGTTGCGGCCGACGCCGACCGCGGGAGTCGTGCAGAAGAGGCCGACGTTCACTCCCGGCAGCGCGAACTTCGCGCTGTCGGCGGCCACTGCCAGATCGCACATCGAGACGAGCTGGCAGCCCGCCGCAGTCGCGATGCCGTGCACACGCGCGATCACCGGCTGCGGCAGGTGCGTGAGCGAAAGCATCAACGCATTGCATGCACCGAAGAGCTCCTGCTGCCAGGCAAGGTCGTGATGCGCACGCAATTCCTTGAGATCGTGCCCGGCGCAGAACCCCCTGCCCTCCGCCGCGATCACGACCGAGCGGATGGAGCCATCGCCGGCGATGCGGTCGATTTCGGATTGGAGCGCCGCGATCATCGCGCGCGACAGCGGGTTGAATCGCTCGCCGCGGTTGAGAATCAGAGTAGCGACCCCATCCTTGGTGCCGGAAAGCACGTAGGGCACGACCGCTGTTTCGAGTGGCGCGTTCACGCTTGCTCCGATCGAGTATTCTAGCATTCTCGCCTGTTCAGCAGACATGCCGGCAGTTCCCTTGTCGACCGCGTTTCGACTCGCCGCAAGCAATCGGCGAGCGGAGCCGCTGCGCGACCGCATCGCCGAGCTTCATCGAGCAGACGAGGCCGCCACCGTGCGCGAGCTGCTCGACGAAGCTGCTCTCTCCCCGGAACAGCTGGTCAGTGCGCAGCGCCTCGCCGCATGGCTCGCCGCGAGCGTGCGCGCGTCGCGCACTCGCGCCGGCGGCGTCGATGCGTTGATGCTCGAGTTCTCACTCGACTCGCGTGAAGGCGTGGCGCTCATGTGCCTCGCCGAGGCGTTGCTGCGCATTCCCGATTCTGCGACTCGCGACCGCTTGATTCGCGACAAGATCGGCCGCGGCGACTGGCGCGCGCACGTCGGACGCAGTCCGTCGTTGTTCGTCAACGCGGCGGCCTGGGGACTGCTCGTCACCGGAGAGCTCGTCGATACACGCAGCGACTCCGCGCTCGAGGCCGCCGTCGCATCGCTTCTGCGCAAGGGCGGCGAGCCTTTGATCCGCAAGGGAGTGGATCTCGCCATGCGGCTCCTGGGCAAGCAGTTCGTCACCGGGCGGACGATCACGGAGGCCATCGCGAATGCCCGCGGCCGCGAGCAGCGCGGCTATCGCTTCTCCTACGACATGCTCGGCGAAGCCGCGGTGACGGCCGAGGACGCCGATCGCTATCTCGCCGCTTACGAGGACGCGATCGACGCCATCGGCGAAGTCGCCCGCGGCCGCGGCGTCTACGAGGGGCCCGGCATCTCGATCAAGCTCTCGGCCCTGCATCCGCGCTACTCGCGGCTCAAGCGCGACCGCGTGCTGAGCGAGCTGCTGCCCGTCGTTGCGGACCTCGCCAAGCGCGCGCGCGAGCACAACATTGGCTACAACATCGACGCCGAGGAAGCCGACCGGCTGGAGCTGTCGCTGGATCTTTTCGAGCGCCTCGCGGGCGATCCGGAACTGGCGGACTGGAACGGGCTCGGCTTCGTCGTGCAGGCCTACCAGAAGCGCTCTCGCGCTGTGATCGACTGGATCGTCGATCTCGCGCGTCGCAACCGGCGCCGGTTGATGCTGCGTCTGGTCAAGGGCGCGTATTGGGACGCGGAGATCAAGCGCGCGCAGGTCGAAGGGCTCGACGGCTATCCCGTCTTCACGCGCAAGGTCCACAGCGACGTCGCCTATCTCGCCTGCGCCAAGGCGATGCTCGCCGCGCCCGACGCACTCTACCCGCAGTTCGCGAGCCACAACGCGTTCACCATCGCCGCCGTGCATACGCTCGCAGGTGCGGCCGACTACGAGTTCCAGTGCCTGCATGGCATGGGGGAGAGCATCTACGACGAAATCGTCGGAGCCCACAAGCTCGACCGCGCCTGCCGCATCTACGCGCCGGTCGGCTCGCACGAGACGCTGCTTGCCTACCTCGTGCGGCGCTTGCTGGAAAACGGCGCCAACACGTCTTTCGTCAATCGCATCGTCGATCCCGAGGTCGAGATCGCCGAGCTCGTCGCCGATCCGGTCGCGCAGGCGCGCGCGCTGGGCGGCACGCCGCACCCGCGCATCCCGCTGCCGTCCGTCCTGTATCCGGATCGCAGAAATTCGCGCGGGATCGATTTCTCCGACGAGAATGCTCTCGCAAGACTCGAAGACGAGCTGGCGGCGAGCCCGCCGACGTTCACCGCGACCCCGCTGCTGGGCGACGAAGCCGAGCGTGCGTCGCGGTCGCGAGCGGACATTACGAATCCCGCGAATCGCGACGAGATCGTCGGCTGCGTCGAGGAAGCCGATCCCGCAGAGGTCTCGCGCGCCGTCGGCATTGCCTGCGGTGCAGGAAGCGCGTGGTCGCGCATGCCGGCTGTGACACGCGCCGGGTGCCTGGACCGCGCGGCCGATCTGATCGAAAGCGAGCGGGCGATGCTCATCGCGATCGCTGTGCGCGAGGCAGGCAGGACGCTCGGGAACGCGATGGGCGAGATCCGCGAGGCGGCCGATTTCTGCCGTTACTACGCTGCCCAGGCACGCCGCGAGCTTGCTGCCGCGACACCGCTCGGACCGATCGTGTGCATCACACCGTGGAATTTTCCGCTGGCGATCTTCGTCGGCGAGGTGAGCGCGGCGCTGGCGGCCGGCAATCCGGTGCTGGCCAAGCCCGCGGAGCAGACGCCGCTAATGGCGGCCGCGGCCGTCTCACTGCTGCATCGCGCCGGCGTCCCGCACGCAGCGCTCCAACTGCTTCCCGGACGTGGCGAGACAGTCGGCGCAGCGCTGGTCGCGGATCCACGCATCGCTGGCGTGCTCTTCACCGGCTCGACCGCCGTCGCGCGCGGCATCAATCGGCAGCTCGCGCTGCGGAGCGACGATCCGGTTCTCATCGCCGAAACCGGAGGACAGAACGCGATGATCGTCGACAGCTCCGCGCTGCCGGAGCAGGTCGTGATCGACGCGACAACCTCGGCCTTCGACAGCGCCGGCCAGCGCTGCTCGGCGCTGCGCGTGCTCTGCCTTCAGGACGACATCGCTGATCGCGTGCTGACGATGCTCAAAGGCGCGATGGCGGAGCTTGCTATCGGCGACCCGCGGCATCTCGATGTCGATGTGGGGCCGGTGATCGACGCGGACGCTCGCGCGGCTCTCGAAGCGCACGTCGCGCGCATGCGCGAGAAGGACGCGCGTGTGTTGCAGCTGCAGTTGCCGGTGGATTGCGCGCACGGCAGCTTCTTTCCGCCGACGCTGATCGAGATCGACAGCCTCAAGGCGCTCACGGGAGAGGTTTTCGGTCCGGTGCTGCACGTGCTGCGCTTCCGCCAGGACGCGCTCGATCGACTCGTCGACGAAATCAACGCCACGGGTTACGGATTGACGCACGGGATTCAAACGCGCATCGACGAAACCGTGGAGGCGGTCCGCACGCGTGTGCACGCCGGCAACACTTACGTCAACCGCAACATGATCGGTGCGGTCGTCGGAGTGCAGCCGTTCGGCGGCGAAGGTCTCTCAGGCACGGGGCCAAAGGCAGGCGGCCCGCATTATCTCCGGCGGCTCGTGCGCGAGCTGCCGGCGCCGCCGGCGCTCGACGGCGAGCTGGCGCTGCCCGGCCCGACGGGCGAGACGAATACGCTATGGCTCGCACCGCGTGGCCGGATTGCCTGTCTCGCCGCGAGCGAACCCGCGCTACGCGCGCAGGTCGAGAGCGCACATCGCGCCGGCAACCTGGCTTTGCTGACGCGCTCGCCGCTAGCGGAGGCCATCGCGCATGCAATGGACGAACGCTGCGAGATCGTCGGCGACGCGCTTGCGTCGAAGCCCGATGCGGTACTTGTCGACGCGAATCGACTTGCGAGCGAGGCGAGGCGCCGGCTCGCCGAATCCGACGGCCCGATCGTGCCGATCGTCGTCGCCGATGCCAGTGGTCGCTACGACCTTTCGCGCCTCGTGCACGAACGCACGCTCACGATCAATACGACCGCGTCAGGCGGCAACGCATCGCTGCTCTCGCTTGGCGAGACGCCCTGAGCGATGCAATTCTTCGACGCCGAGGCGATTCGAACGCGGCTGTCGTGGCCGCGCATGCTCGAAGCGCTCGAAGAAGCGCTGCGCGCCGAGGTGGAAGCGCCGCTGCGTGCGCACCACTCGATCGCGGTTCCAGGCGAGCCGTCGGCAACGCTCCTCGCGATGCCGGCGTGGCGAAGCGGCCGGCGCATCGGTGTCAAGCTCGTGACCGTTTTTCCTGGCAACACCGATCACGGCAAGCGCTCCGTCGCCGCGATCTACGTGCTCTTCGATGCGCGCGACGGAACACTGATCGCGCTTCTCGACGGTGAAGAGCTGACGGCGCGGCGTACTGCGGGCGCGTCCGCGTACGCCGCTTCGAAGCTCGCTCGCCGCGATGCCCGGCGGCTGCTGATGGTCGGTGCGGGAAGAATGTCGCGGCCGTTGATCGAGGCACACCGAAACGTCCGGCCGATCGAGCGGATCGACATCTGGAGCCGAACGATCGAGCATGCGCGCGCGACCGCATCAGCTTGCGCGAATGAGGGTATTCCTGCAAAGGCAATCTCCGAGCTGGAAGCAGCGGTTCGGGAAACCGACATCGTTTCCTGCGCGACGCTCGCCACCGCGCCGCTTGTGCGCGGCGAATGGCTGCGGCCCGGCACTCACCTCGATCTCATCGGCGCGTTCAGAAAAGACATGCGCGAGTCGGACGACCGCACGATGCAGCGCGCCAATCTCATCGTCGTCGACGACCGCACAGCCGCACTGGCCGAAGGTGGCGATGTCGTTCAGGCGATCGCCAGCGGCGCGATCGTCCGCGAAAAAATCGCCGCTGAGCTTCGCGACCTTGCGCGCGGCGCGCATCCGGGTCGCACGCGCGACGACGAGATTACCGTCTTCAAGTCGGTCGGCTTCGCGCTGGAAGATCTTGCTGCCGCGGAGGCAGTGGTCGACGCGACGTCGTAGGGTGGTGCGCCGCGCCTGCCGAACAGTTACTCGATTGCCGACGTCGACTTCGCCCGCTCGCGCAACACGAACTTCTGGATCTTGCCGGTCGAGGTCTTGGGCAGCTCACAGAACACGACTCGCTTCGGCGCCTTGAAGCGCGCGAGAAGCTTCCGGCAGTGCTCGATCAGCTCCTCCTCGGTCACGGTCGCGTCGGGCTTCACTTCGACGAAGGCGCAGGGCGTCTCACCCCACTTCGCGTCCGGCTGCGCGACGACCGCCGCCGCGAGCACGGCCGGATGGCGGTAGAGCGTGTCCTCGACTTCGAGCGAGCTGATGTTCTCGCCGCCCGAGATGATGACGTCCTTGGATCGGTCCTTGATCTTCACGTAGCCGTCCGGCTGCATCACCGCGAGATCTCCGGAGTGGAACCAGCCGCCGGCAAACGCCTCCGCGGTCGCCTTCGGATTCTTGAGGTAACCCTTCATGGTGATGTTGCCGCGGAACATGATCTCTCCCATCGTCTCGCCGTCCCGCGGCACTTCGCTCATTGTGGTCGGATCCATGACCGTCACGCCTTCCTCGCAGGTGTAGCGCACGCCCTGCCGCCCGTTGCGCTCGGTGCGTCCGCCGATGTCCATCGCGTCCCATTCGGCGTGCTTGGCGCATACCGCCGCTGGGCCGTAGGTCTCGGTGAGCCCGTATACATGCGTGATGTCGAAGCCGATGCGCTGCATGCCCTCGATGACGGAAGCCGGAGGTGCGGCAGCGGCGACGAGGCAGCTCACCTTGTGCTTGATGTCGCGCTTCCATTCTTCGGGCGCATTGATGAGCATCGCATGCACGATCGGCGCGCCGCAGTAGTGCGTCACCTCGTGCGCGCGAATCGCATCGAGAATGAGCTTCGCGTCGACGCGCCTCAGGCACACGTTGGTCCCCGCGTTGGCGGCCATCGTCCACGGAAAGCACCAGCCGTTGCAGTGGAACATCGGCAGCGTCCAGAGGTACACCGCGTGCCGCGGCATGCCCCAGTCGATGATGTTGGAGAGCGCGTTGAGATACGCGCCGCGATGGTGATACACCACTCCTTTCGGATTGCCTGTCGTGCCCGAGGTGTAGTTGAGCGAGATCGCCTGCCATTCGTCCGCAGGATGCTTCCAGGCAAAGTCGGCATCGCCGCTGGCCATGAACGCTTCATAATCCGTCTCCCCGAGCCGCTTGCCACCCGGTCCGAGCGGATCGGCAATGTCGATCACGCTGAGCTTCCGCCCGAGCTTCGTTAGGGCGGCTCCGATCGTGGACGAGAATTCGGTGTCCGTGATGAGCAGCTTCGCGCCGCCGTGCTGGAGCATGAACGCGATCGCGTCGGCGTCGAGGCGGGTGTTGAGTGTGTTGAGCACACCGCCGCTCATCGGCACGCCGAAGTGCGCCTCGACCATCTCGGGCGTATTCGATGCCATCACCGCAACGGTATCCCCGGTGGAGATGCCGGCCCTGGCAAGCGCCGAGGCGAGGCGGCGCGCTCGCGCATAGGTCTCGGCCCAGGTGTAGCGGCGCTCACCGTGGATGATCGAAGTCAGCTTCGGATAGACGTAGGCCGTGCGCGCGATCAGCGACAACGGTGTCAGCGGCGTGTAGTTGGCAGCGTTGCGGTCGAGATCGGTCTCGAAGGCGTTGGACATCGTGCTTCTCCCGAACAGGGTCATGCCATGGTAAACAATCGCTCCGAAAACTGGAATTGCGCGGGATCAGACACGGCTGCGGCCTCCTTGCGCCCAGCACCGGGCATGCAAGGGGCGCGCGCCGGCCGCTGCGGCCACTCGCGGACCTTCGACCGCCGCTCGCTTTGCTCGCGGGTTCCCCTCTCGCTGCTCGGACCGCTACAATCGCGGCATGGGCCATCGCCTGTCCAAGATCGTCACGCGCACCGGCGATGCCGGAACAACGGGCCTCGGCGATGGACGCCGGGTGGCGAAGGACTCGGCCCGCATCGAGGCGATCGGCGCCGTGGACGAGCTCAATTCCGCGCTCGGCGTGCTGCTCGCGGAGCCGTTGCCCGACTCGGTTTCCGGCTGCCTCGTCGAAGTGCAGCACGACCTCTTCGATCTGGGCGGAGAGCTTTCGATCCCGGGCTACGAGGCGATGCGCGAAGCGCAGGTGCTGCGGCTCGAGGACGCCGTCGAGCGCTTCAATACCGAGCTTCCGCCGCTCAAGGAATTCATCCTGCCCGGCGGCACGCGCGCGGCGAGCCTCGCGCACGTCGCGCGTACGGTCTGCCGTCGCACCGAGCGCACTGTTGTGCGTTTGGCCGCGAGCGAACCGGTGCGCGACTGCACGCGCAAGTATCTCAACCGGCTCTCGGACCTCCTGTTCATCCTCGCGCGGGTGCTCAATCGCGCTGGCGGCGCGCCGGATGTGCTCTGGCGCAAGGATCGCGGCCGCGGCTGACCCATGGCGGCGGATCCGCGCAAGCAGCTCGAGCGCAGCGCCCGCCTGATGGAGCTTCTCGCGCGCACTGCGCTTGGGGACCGGCAGGCCTTCGCGGAGCTTTACCGCCTTTCGTCCCCGCATCTGTATGCGGTCGCGCTGCGTATATTAAGAGATGCGGCCGCGGCCGAGGAGGTTCTCCAGGAGAGCTTCGTCAACGTTTGGCACCACGCCGGATCGTATGTCGCAGCGCGGAGCCAGCCGTTGACGTGGTTGACCAGCATCGTCCGCAATCGTTGCCTGGATCAACTGCGCCGGCGTGAGGTTGAAACGGTGGCGATCAACGATGAGGAAGATGCCGTGAGCGTGGCCGCGGAAGGACCGACAGCCCTCGAGATGCTAATCGCCGGCGCGGACGCGCGCGCCGTCAAAGGCTGCGTCGAGGCGCTCGATGCAGGGCCTAAACAAGCGATCGCGTTGGCGTTCTACCATGGCCTTTCGCACTCCGAGCTGGCGCGGCATCTGAAGCAGCCGCTCGGCACGGTGAAGTCCTGGGTGCGTCGCGGGCTCGAGCGCCTGCGCGACTGTCTCGACGAAATGGGTGTGACGCGATGAATCCGCGCGCACCCGGCCGCGCCGACGCGCTCGCCGCGCAATACGTGCTGGGCACGCTGCGCGGGCGCACGCGGGGGCGCTTTGAGCGCTTGGCGCGCTCTGATCCGGCGCTCGGCGACGCGATCAGGCAATGGGAAGAGCGGCTCGCGCCATTGGCCGAGCAGTTGCCGCCGGTGCGGCCGCCGGCGCGCGTGTGGCAGGCAATTCTCAGCCGCATTCGCGGCGGTCGAGCGAGCACGCGATCGACGCTGTGGTCGAATCTCGGATTGTGGCGCGGGCTCGCGCTAGCAGGCCTTGCATCCGCGTTCGTTCTCGCAGTCGCGCTCTTCACGCCGGCGCCGGAGCGTCCCCAAGGGACGCTGGTGGCCGTGCTTGCGGGCAGCGACGCCAAGGCAGCACTGATCGCTTCCGCGGATCGCTTCGGGCGCTATCTCACCGTCAAAGCCATCTCGCGGATCGACGTTCCCGCCGACCGTTCGCTGCAGCTTTGGATGCTGCCCGGAACGGGCAACCCGCGCTCGCTCGGAACCTTCGACGCGAATGTCGCGGCGCGCGTGACTCTCTCGGCCGAGGCCGACGCGGCGCTGCGCAACATTCCCGCGCTCGCGGTGAGCCTCGAGCCGCGCGGCGGATCGCCGACCGGGTTGCCGACGGGACCGGTCCTCTACACCGGGCCGGTGCAGCGATTGTATTGATCGACATCCGCTCAACTCTCTTGACCGATCGGCGCCATTTTGTTGGGATGATTGCAGCAGGGCTTGTCCTCGGCCCAGCCGCTGCTCGCGCGCAATCCGCCACCAAAACCCGCCGCATCGGCGTCCTGGTGCCCGTTTCGCCCGGTGTTCCGCAATACGAGGAACCGCTGCGCGAGCTCGGGTGGATCGAAGGCAGGAATATCGTCACCGAGCGCCGCATCACGAACGGTGTCGCCTTTCTGCAACGCGGCGCGGATGAGCTCGTCCGCCTGAAAGTGGATTTGATCGTCACCGATGGCACGGATGCGGCGCTCGCCGCGAAAAAGGCCACCACGAGCATCCCTATCGTCATGGCTGCCGTCGGCGACCCGGTCGGCATGGGAATCGTCGCGAGCCTTGCCCGTCCCGGCGGGAACGTCACCGGCTATTCGATGGCTTACCCGGAGATCACCGTCAAGCGGGCATCGCTGCTCCATGAGCTGCTGCCGGCCTCGCAGCGCGTTGCGCTGATATTCGCCGGGACCTCGGCGGGGAGGGTTTTGCGCAAGACGGCCGAAGACGCGTATCGGTCGTTAGGTATCACAGCGGTTGCGATCGACTACGTCCTCTCTCCGCAAGGGGTCCAGGACGGCATCGCCGAGGCGGCTCGCCAGCATGCAACGGCGCTCGACATCCCGGTGGTCCTCGATCCTGAGCCTTCGCGCCAGGTGATGGAAGCTGCGATGCGCCATCAGTTGCCGGCGCTCGTGAACGGAAGGACGATGCTCGAGGCGGGTGGACTGATGTCGTTCGCCAACAAGCTCGACGATCAGGGCCAGCGCGTGGCCATCATGATCGACAAGATCCTCCGCGGCGCCAAGCCGGGCGACATGCCGATCGAGCAGCCGACGACGTTCGAGCTGTTGATCAACCTCAAGACCGCCGCGACGCTCGGAGTCGCGGTCCCGCAATCGCTGCTGCTACGCGCGGACCAAGTGATTCGCTAGGCTCGGAGAGCACGTTGGCGCCGGTCATCCCTCCGGCGTGATCTTCTGCGCCTTGATGAGCTTGCCCCACTTTTCGGTATCGCGCTTGAGCAGCTCGGCCAGCGCCTCTGGCGACGATGCCGCGGGCACCGCACCGCTCGAGATGAGTTTCTCGGCGACCGACGGTGTCGCGAGCGTCTTGCGCACGGCATCGTTCAGCGCGTTGATCACCGCCGGCGGTGTTTTCGCAGGTGCGAACAGCGCATACCAGTTGTTCGTATCAACACCGGGCAAGCCCTGCTCTGCGAAGCTGCGCACCTCGGGCAGCATCGGATTGCGCTTCGGCGCCGCGATGCCCAGCGCCTTGAGCCTGCCGCTCTTCACATAACCGATGAGCCCGGGCACGTCGCCGAAGAACGCGGCGACTTGACCGCCGATCACGTCGTTGATGGCAGGCGCAGCCCCTTTGTAGGGAACGTGAAGCAGATTCGCGCCCGTGGTGGCTGCGAGCTGCTCCATGGCGAGATGCGGAATGCTGCCGATCCCCGAGGAGGCGATCGCTACCGGCTGCGGCGATTTCTTCGCGTTCGCGACGAACTCCGCCGCGTCCTTCGCTGGATTGTCTGCCTTCACCACCAGCAGCTCGTCGTTGTCGACGACCAGCGACACCGGAGCGAACTCGCGCATGTCATAGGAGAGCTTGTCGTAGAGGACCGGATTGATCGCGACGGCGCCCACACTGCTCAACCATAGCGTGCTTCCATCCGGCGCCGATTGCGCGACGTTCTGTGCGGCGATCGCGCCGTTGCCTCCCGGTCTGTTGTCGACGATCACGCGCGCGTTGAGCTCCTTGCCGAGCTGCTCGGAGATCGTGCGCGCGGCGAGATCGACCGGACCTCCCGGCGGGAAGGCAACGATGAGGCGCACGAGCCGGTCCTGGGCCGATGCAGGCGCGTTAGCGACGATGCAGGTGAACGCGAGCGTCGCGGCAATGCTGCGGATCATGGATGCTCCCGATGTCGATGTCAGTGCCATGGTCAATCACAGCGGGCCGTCATGCCGCCGTCGACGACGATCTCGGTGCCGGTGATGAAGCGCGCATCGTCGGAGGCGAGAAACAATACCGCTGCAGCGGTGTCGCGCCCGTCGCCCATGAACTGGAGCGGAATGCGAGCCTGCCGCTGACGCAACAGCGCGTCGACATCGCCGCCGGCACGCTGGTCGGCAAGCCGCGCCTCGACCATCGGCGTGTGGAGGAGCCCCGGAACAACGCAGTTCACGCGTATGCCCTTCTTCGCATACTGAACGGCGACCACGCGCGAGAACTGGATCACGCCCGCCTTGGTGGCCGCGTAGGCAACCTGTGCGGAGCCGCTCCAGCGCAATGCAGACGTCGACGAGACATTCACGATCGCTCCCGCGCCTTGCCGTTCCATGACCGGCAGCACGTGCTTGCAGGCGAGGAACACGCTCTTGAGGTTGTAGTCGACCTGGGCGTCGAAGATCTCCTCGCTCATCTCGACCGGCCCTCCCGGGGCCGAGCCTCCGACGTTGTTGACCAGCACGTCAATATGGCCGAAGTCTTTCACCGCCCTCGCGACCATCGCCGCGACCGCATTAGAGTCGGTCACGTCGCATTGCACCGCCTCGATCGATGCGGTCGCTTCGCCCGCGCGCTCGAGCGTCTCGGCAACGCGCGCAAGATCGCGATCCAGGGCGAGCACTCGGGCGCCTTCCTCGGCGAAACGAACCGCGGTGGCGCGGCCATTGCCCCAGCCTGGACCAACGCAACCCGCGCCAGTGACGATTGCGACCTGGCCTTCGAAGCGCTTCATCGTTTCGATCCGAATCGATAGAGCCGTTCGGGATTCGTGACCAGCAACGCCCGCCGCTCTGCTTCGGAGGGCGCGATGAGCGCGATGAGATCGGCGAGTGTACCGTCGTCCGGAATGTGATCGAGATTCGGATGCGGCCAATCGGTGCCCCATAGCACGCGATCCGCCGCATCCTCGATCAGCGCGCGGGCGAACGGGATCGCGTCCTCGTAGGGCGGCCCTCGCCGCGAGATTCGCTCGGCGCCGGAAAGCTTGACCCAGACGCGCTCGTCGCGCATCAGCTCGCGCAGCTTGCGGAAATCGGGCTGGTCGATGCCGCGCGACGCGTCGATCCGGCCCATGTGGTCGATGACGACCGGCGCCGGCGAGCGCAGCATAGCGCTCGCCAGCTCGTGCACGAGCGAGCTCTCGAAATGCAGCTGCAGATGCCAGCCGATCGCGGCCAGCCGCTTGCCGAACGCGATCACGTCTTCGATCGGCGTGGCCGTGCCGAGATGTCGCATGTAGTTGAAACGCGCGCCACGAAAGCCAACGGCGTCGAGCCTACGCAGCTCTGCATCGCTGATCGTGAGCGGCACGAGCGCGATGCCGACGTACCTGCCATCGCGCGCAGCGAGCGCATCCTCGGTCACCCGGTTGTCGAGACCGTGCGCACCCGACTGGACGACGACGCAACGCTCGACGCCGAGGAGCGCGTGCAGCGCGAACAGCTTTTCCTTCGGAGCCTCGCAGGGCGTGAATCTGCGCTCCGCTGCGAAAGGGAAGCGCGCCTGCGGCCCGAAGACGTGCACGTGCGCGTCGCATGCGCCGGGCAGCAGCCCGAGCCGCGGACGGCTCGGCGACTGATGGTAAGAGAGCCTCGGGGACGAAGTGAGTGTCATCGCGGGGGGTGCACCGGCAGCTAACGACGTTTAACCGCGTAGCCTTCGGCCTTGTCCTCTATCTCCCATCCGGCCGCGTGCAGCTCAGCGCGCAGCCGGTCGGCTTCGGCCCAGTTCCTCGCTTCGCGCGCCGCGGCGCGCGCCGCGGCGAGCGCTTGCACGGTCTCGGGAATCGTCTCCTGCTTCGGCTGCCAGGCGCTGAGCCCGAGCCCGAACACGCGATCGAAGCGGGCAAGCGTGGCCCTTCGCGTGGCGGGAGGCAACTCGCCGCGCGCTACTTCCCAAGCGAGCGCGAGCGCTCGCGGAACATTGACATCGTCATTTACTTCCGTGGTGAAGCGCTCGAGATAGCCGGCGTCGGCTTCGCCTCCCGGCGGCAATGGGTAGAAACCGGTACGGAGTCGGTCGAGTGCGGTTGCGGCCGCATCGAGCGCGTCGAACGTGAAATTGAGCTGGCTGCGGTAATGCGCCGTTAGGCAGAGGTAGCGATAGGCGAGCGGATCGTAGCCGCGGTCGGTGAGCGTCTTCAGTCGCAGAAACTCGCCCGTCGACTTCGCCATCTTGGCGTCGCCTTCGAGCAGAAAGTACCCGTGCATCCAGAAATTCGCGAGCCGTGTTCCGACCCGCGCCTCGGTCTGTGCAATCTCGTTGGTGTGATGCACGGCGATGTGGTCTTCGCCGCCGCAATGGATGTCGAAGAAATCGCCCAGATATTTCTGCGCCATCGCCGAGCACTCGATGTGCCAGCCGGGAAAGCCCTTCCCCCAGGGGCTGTCCCACTCCATCTGCCGTTTCGCGTCCGGTGGCGAGAACTTCCACAGCGCGAAATCGGTGGGGTGGCGCTTCTCGGCCACGTCGACCCGCTTGCCTGCCTCAAGCCCCGCCTTGTCGAGACGCGCGAGATAACCGTAATCCGGCTGCTTGCTGGTGTCGAAGTAGATGCCGTCCGAAGTTCGGTACGTGTAGCCCTTCTTCTCGAGATCGGCGATGAACTCGATCTGCTCGCGGATGTGGTCGGTGGCGCGCGGCAGCTCGGACGGCGGCTCGATGTTGAGCGCCCGCATGTCCTCGAGAAAGGCCTCCGTGTAGAGGCGCGCGATCTCCCAGGCGCTTTTGCCGGTGCGGCGGGAGCCCTTCTCCATCTTGTCCTCGCCTTCGTCGGCGTCGGAGACGAGATGCCCGACGTCGGTGATGTTCATCACGTGCAGCACGCGATACCCGTTCCACTCGAGCACGCGCTTGAGCACGTCCTCGAACAGGAAGGTGCGGAAGTTGCCGATGTGCTGGTAGTCGTAGACCGTCGGACCGCAGGTGTACATCCGGACCGGGCCGGACTTGAGCGGCGCGAAGTCGCGCAGGCTGCGCGTGTAGTTGTCGTAGAGCTTGAGCGGCGGCGCGGTCACAGCGGCTTCGTCATGACATAGTCGTCCATCACGAAGCCGCTGCCGATATCGACGACCACCGCTTCGCGAATCGCAAAGCCGCTCTTCTCGTAGGCGCGGATTGCCTGGAGATTGTTCTTGTTCACGTTGAGGATGATCGCGGTGCGACTCTGCTCCCTTGCGGCTTCCTCCGCGCGAGCGATCAGCCGCCTTCCGACGCCGCAACGCTGATAATCCTGGTGAACGTAGAGCTTCTCGATCTTGAGCTCGCGCGCGCCAGCGCGATGATAAGCGGAGAATCCAATGAAGCGCCCGTTCATCCACGCGAGATCGAGCCCGGCGCCCTCCTCTTGGATGAACCGTGATAGCGCAGCATGCGAGTAACCATGCCCGAGCATGTAGTCGATCTGTTCGTGCGTGATGATGCCGGGGTAATGCCGACGCCAGATCACCCCCGCGAGCTCAGCCACCCTGGCCAGATCGGCATCGGTCGCGCCGACGATGGAAAGCGCATCGATGTCAGTCATTTCGACCGAGCATAGCACGCACGCGGTAGAATCACGCGCTTCGCAATGCCGTCCACATCCGCGCCCGTTAACTCGCCTGCTCCGCTGACCGCGCGCAGCCTTGCTGCGCTGCTCCTCGTCTTCGCACTCGTCTGGTTCTGCAATCTCGATTTTCGCCGTCTCGTTCATCCCGACGAGGGCCGCTATGCCGAGATTCCGCGCGAGATGGTCGCGAGCGGCGACTGGGTCACGCCGCGTCTCGACGGCGTCAAGTACTTCGAGAAACCCGCGCTGCAATACTGGGTCACGGCCGCGACGTACGAAGTCTTCGGTGTACACGAATGGGCGGCACGGCTTTGGCCGGCGCTCGCCGGATTCCTTGGCGTCATCTTCATCGGCTACGTCGGTTTCCGGGTCGGCGGACCCGCGGTCGGTTTGTACAGCGCCGCGGTGCTCGGCGGCTCGGTCGCCTACGTGCTCGAGGCGCACATTCTTACGCTCGACGCCGCGCTTACGCTATGGATGACCGTCGGCCTCGGCGGTCTCTTTCTCGCGCAGCGCGACCGCGCGACAGCTGGAGAGCGACGGACATGGATGTGGCTCGCCTGGGCCGCGCTTGCTCTCGCTACGCTGTCCAAGGGACTCATCGGCATCGTGCTACCGGGCGGCGTGCTCGTCCTCTACAGCCTGATCGAGCGCGACTGGGCGCTGTGGCGGCGGCTGCATCTTGTCTCCGGCATGCTGGTCTTCCTCGCGATCGCCGCGCCGTGGTTCGTCGTCGTATCGCTGCGCAATCCGGAGTTCTTCAACTTCTTCTTCATCCACGAGCACTTCACGCGCTTTCTCACCACCGAGCACAGGCGCGAGGGGCCGTGGTGGTACTTCATCCCGATTTTCATGGTCGGGATCCTGCCGTGGCTCACGGTTCTCGCGTGGACCGCGCGACGCTCATGGACCGAAGCCCGCGCGACGGAACGCGGCTTCAGCTGGCAGCGCTTTGCGATCATTTGGTCGGTTTTCATCTTCTTGTTCTTCAGCGCGTCGGGCTCGAAGCTTCCTTCCTACATCCTCCCGATCTTCCCGGCGATGGCGCTGGTCATCGGCTGGCAACTGACGCGCATCCAGGCCGCCACGCTGCTGCGGCTGATCGTTCCACTGGTCGTCGCCATGGGTCTGCTTGCGCTCGTGGCGCTCGCCGGCTTCGGAGCGCTCGCAGAGAGGATCGCTGACGAGAAACAGCCGCTCGCTCCGCTGCTGGCCTACGGAACGTGGATCAGGATCGCCGTCGTTGTAGCACTCGCCGGAGGGATTCTCGCCTGGTGGTGGCTTGCTCGCGGCGAGCGAACGCGCCCGGTTCTCACGCTGGCTCTGGCGTCGCTGGCGTGGACACAGCTCATGGTCACGGGTTTCGACGCGCTCGCGGAGTCGCGCTCGACCGAGCCGATCCTACTGCGCGCCACCACACGCGGCGCGCTCGCGACGGGCGTGCCGTTCTACTCCGTCCGGATGTACGATCAGACCTTGCCGTATTATCTCGGCCGGACCGTGATCCCGGTCGCTCATGCAGATGAGCTGGCGATGGGAATCGCGCTCGAGCCGGACAAGGCAATCGCCACCGTTGGCGAATGGAAGAACCGCTGGGAGGGCGCTGATCAGGCGTATGCGATCATGCAACCGGAACAATACGAAAAACTGCGGCGAGATGGCGTGCCGATGGTCGAGCTGGCGCGAGACCCGCGCCGCGTCATCGTCGCTCGGCGCTGACTCTAGATGACCTGGACCGCATTTGCATTTCTCCTGAGCGGCGTCCTGCTCAATGCGGCGGCGCAGCTCTTCCTCAAGGCGGGAACCAATGCGCTGGGGGTTATCACCCTCACGCGCGAGAACTGGATAGATCAATTCGGCCGCTTGGCGCTGGAGCCTCACCTCGCCGGCGGCATCCTTTGCTACGCCGTGAGCGTGGTCGTGTGGATCATCGGCCTCTCGCGCGTGCCGGTGTCGATCGCCTACCCGATGCTCTCGCTCGGCTACATCATCAACGCGATCGCCGCGCACTACCTGCTCGGTGAAGCGGTGACGCTCCAGCGCTGGCTCGGCATCGGCTTCATCATCGTCGGGGTTTGGCTGGTGGCGCGATCCTAGGCGCGCGCGGCTATTCCAGAGGTTCCTTGATGTCACAGCCGTATCTCAAGTTCGCGAGCCCGCTCATCGACGAGGCAACGGTCGCCGGGGTCGCTGATGTGCTGCGCTCGGGGCACATCGCAAGCGGCCCCTGGGTGCAGAAATTCGAGGGCGAGCTCTCTCGCTTCTGCGGCGGACGTCCCGTGCGCGTCCTTACCTCCGGGACTGCCGCGGTGGAAGTCGCGCTGCAGCTTTGCGGCATCGGTCCTGGCGACGAAGTCATCAGCTCCGCACAGAGTTTCTTCACCGTGCTCAACATGATCGTGAAGGTCGGCGCGAAGCCGGTGTTCGTCGATTGCGACCTTGTCACGCGCAACATCGATCTCGGTCAGGTCGAGGCGGCGATCACGCCGCGCACCAAGGCGATCATCCCGACGCATTACCCCGGTGCGCTGGTCGATCTCGACGCGCTCTACGCGCTCGCGAAACGGCGGGGTTTACGCGTGATCGAGGATGCGGCGCTCGCGCTGGGCTCGCGCTGGAGGGGCCAAAACGTCGGCGCGATCGGCGATCTCGTCAGCTTCAGCTTCCACCCCAACAAGAACATCACCTCGATCGAGGGCGGCGCGCTCGTCGTCAACGACGAAGCGGAAGCGAAGAGAGTCGAGGCGCTGCGCTTCCACGGGATCAGTTATCTTCCCGACCGCACGCGCGACGTCGCGTTGGCCGGCGGCAAGTTCAACCTGCCCGACGTCAACGCGCGCATCGGCTGCGCGCAGCTCGAGCGGCTGCCCGAGTTTCTTTCGCGCCGCCGATCGCTGGTCGATCGCTACTTCGCGCGCTTCGAAACGGATCCCGCATGCGTGCTTCCGCCGCGGCCCAGAGAGGGGGACGGCCAGAGCTGGAACATGTTCTGCGTGCTGCTCCCTCTCGAGCGCATGACGATCACGCGCCAGGGATTCCGCGATGCGATGGAGTCCCGTGGCATCGCGACGGGAGTCTCGTACGAAGCACTCAACCTGTGCACGCTCGGCCGCCGGAACGGCGGACGCGAAGGTCAATGCCCGAACGCGGAGCGCATCGCGCGCGAGACGGTCACGCTTCCGCTGCATGTCGCGATGACCGAGGCGGACGTCGATCGAGTCTGTGCCGCTTCGGCCGAAGTGATCGCCGCTGGAAGAAAATGAGCGCGCCCCGCCTATCTGTCGTGATTCCCGTCTTCAACGAGGAAGCGGCTATGCAGGCCCTGTTCGAGCGGCTCTATCCCGCCCTCGACAACCTAGGGGCGTCATACGAGGTCATCTTCGTGAATGACGGCAGCCGCGACCGTTCGGCCGCGCTGCTCAAGGACCAGTTCCTGCTGCGCCCCGACGTCACGCGCGTCATCCTCTTCAATGCCAACTACGGCCAGCATCTGGCGATCGTCGCCGGCTTCGAGCACTGCCGCGGCGAACGCGTAGTCACGCTCGATGCCGATCTGCAGAATCCGCCGGAGGAAATCGGGAAGCTGCTCGCAGCCATGGACGCCGGCCACGATTACGTTGGCGGCGTGCGCAGATCGCGCAAGGATTCATGGTGGCGGCACGTCGCCTCGCGGGCGATGAACCGCATACGCGAGAAGATCACGAAGATCAGGATGACCGATCAGGGATGCATGCTGCGCGCCTACAGTCGCGACATCGTGCGCGCCATTGCGGCTTCGCAGGAGATCAGCACGTTCATTCCCGCACTGGCTTATACCTTTGCGCACAGCCCGGCCGAAGTCGATGTAGAGCACGCCGAGCGCGCCGCGGGCGAATCGAAGTACTCGCTCTACCGGCTCATCCGTCTCAACTTCGACTTGGTCACCGGCTTCTCGCTGGTGCCGCTTCAGCTCTTCTCGATGTTCGGCATGGTGGTGTCGGCTGCGTCGGTCGCGACCTACTTCGTGGTCATCGTCCAGCGCCTGGTGCAGGCGGGCTGGCGCGAAGGCTTCGCCACGCTATGGGACCGCGACATCCTCGCCTTCTTCCTTCTCGGGATGGTGCTCTTCGGGCTTGGACTGGTCGGCGAATATGTCGGGCGCATCTACCAGCAGGTGCGCGCGCGACCGCGCTACACAATCCAGGCGGTGCTCGAGAGAACAGACGGCGATGAAAGTCGAACGGACTGAGCACGCCCGAGCCTTCGCGCCGGCGACCTGAACTCCGAGATGGCCGCCCGCGCCGTCGTCTTCGCCTATCACAACGTCGGCGTGCGCTGCCTGAAGGCGCTGCTCGCTCGCGGCGTCGACGTGCGGCTCGTGGTCACGCACGAGGACAATCCGCACGAGCAAATCTGGTTCGAGAGCGTAGCCGCGGTCGCTGCCGATTACGGCATCGCGACGATCGCGCCGGAAGATTCGAACGCCGCGGAAGTCGTGGCGCGCGTCGCAGCAGCGCGGCCCGATTTCCTTTTCTCCTTCTACTATCGCGCGATGCTGAAAGCCCCGCTGCTCGCCCTGCCCTCATGCGGCGCGCTCAACACGCACGGCTCGCTGCTGCCGAAGTACCGCGGGCGTGTTCCGATCAACTGGGCGATCATCCACGGTGAAACCGAGACCGGCGCGACGCTGCATTACATGACCACGAAACCCGATGACGGCGATATCGTCGCGCAAACCGCGGTGCCCATCCTTCCAGACGATACAGCGAAGGAAGTATTCGACAAGGTGACCGTCGCGGCGGAGATAACACTCCATGAAGCGCTTCCCGGTCTTGTCGCGGGCACCGCGCCGCGCAGGCCGCAGGATGCGAGCCTCGCCAGTTACTTCGGCGCCCGCAAGCCCGAGGACGGCGTCATCGACTGGTCGAAGAGCGCCACCGAAATTCACAATCTCGTGCGCGCGGTTGCGCCGCCGTACCCGGGTGCGCGCACGACGCTCGACGGCCGGCCGGCGCGTCTCCTGCGCACACGGGTTCTCGATCGCGCTGCCGCGGCTGTCGGTGCGCCGTCGCTGTCGGTCGAGCATGGCCACATCATCGCGCATTGCGGCGGCGGCGGAACGCTGGCCGTGCTCGACCTCGAGGTCGACGGCGTGCGAGTCTCGCTCGATAGATTCGCCAACCGCTTCGGTACAGGCGCGGTCGCCATTGGCGCATGAGGACATCGGAGGCAACATGACTCGACGCAGCGTCAAGGCTTTGCTCCCGGTAGGCTTGTCCAAGCATCGCATCGAGGCGCTGGCGGATGGGATCTTCGCCGTGGCGATGACACTGCTCGTGCTCGACATCAAGATGCCCGAGAGCGTGACCTACGGGAGCGAAATCGACGTGTGGCGGCGCGTCGTCGGCCTCGAACACGCCATGGCGAGCTACGCCATCAGCTTCTTCATGCTCTCGGTGTATTGGATTGAACATCACCTCCACTTCCATTTCATCGAGCGCACCGATCGCGGCCTGCTATGGATCAACCTGTACCTGCTGCTGTGCATCTGTCTCGTGCCGTTCACCACCGATCTCGTCGGTGACAACGTGCTGCTCAGGGTACCCGCCCTGCTTTATGGCGTGAACCTGCTGCTGATCGTCTCGGCGCTTTTTGCTCAGATCGGGTATCTGCAGCGCCACCTCGATCTGGCTGCGCCGGAGTTCGAGCACGCGGTGCGAGTGCTCCGCCAGCGAGCCTGGCTACTCACGCTCCTTCCTCTCTTGTCAATGGCGATGACGTTTTACAGCCCTCGCCTGGCACTGTATCTTTACCTGTTGCTGCCGCTGCTCAACATGCTCCCGGGTCGGCTCAGTCGCATGCCTGCGCTGTCGGCCGCTGCGCATGGCCATGAAGAACGCTCATGAGAAGAATCCTCATCCTCGGCGTCAACGGCTTCATCGGCCATCACCTCTCCCAGCGCATCATCGCGGCGACCGACTGGGAGATCTACGGTATGGACATGCAGACCGATCGCATCGCCGATCTCATGTCCGAGAAGCGCTTCCACTTCTTCGAAGGCGACATCACGATCAACAAGGAGTGGATCGAGTACCACATCAAGAAGTGCGATACCGTTCTGCCCCTGGTTGCCATCGCAACACCTGCTACTTACGTGCGCGACCCGCTGCGGGTATTCGAGCTCGACTTCGAGGCCAATCTTCCGATCGTTCGCGCCTGCGTGCGGCACAAGAAGCGCATCGTCTTTCCGTCCACCTCCGAGGTCTACGGCATGTGCCGCGACGACGAGTTCGATCCCGAATCCTCGGAGCTGGTGCTGGGTCCGATCGGCAAGCCGCGCTGGATCTACGCCTGTGCGAAGCAGCTGATGGACCGCGTGATCCACGCCTACGGCATGCAGGACAGCCTCGACTACACGCTGTTCCGACCCTTCAACTGGATTGGCGCTGGGCTCGACTCGATCAACACTCCCAAAGAGGGCAGCTCGCGCGTCATTACGCAGTTCCTCGGCCACATCGTGCGTGGCGAGCCGATCAAGCTGGTCGACGGCGGCACGCAGAAGCGCACCTTCACCTACATCGACGACGGTATCGCCGCGCTCATGAAGATCATCGTCAACGAGCGCAGCATCGCGTCGGGCAGGATCTACAACATCGGCAATCCGAAGAACAACTATTCGGTGCGCGAGCTGGCACGAATGATGGTCGATCTCGCGCTCCAGTATCCCGAGTACAAGGTCACCGCGCGCAAGGTCAAGCTGGTCGAGACCACCGCCGGCGCGTATTACGGAAAGGGCTATCAGGACGTGCAAAACCGGGTGCCGAAGATCGCCAACACTTGCACCGACCTCCATTGGCGCCCAAGGGTCGGGATGGAAGAATCGCTGCGACGGATCTTCGATGCGTACCGCGGGCAGGTTGCGGAGGCGCGCGCACTGGTCGAATAGCTCGCGTTGATGCTGCTCGCTCTGAAGGTCGACGTCGACACGCTGCGCGGCACGCGCGAGGGCGTGCCTCGGCTCATCGACATTCTGCGCCGTCACGATGCCGGCGCCACATTCCTGTTCAGCGTCGGACCCGATCATACGGGACGCGCGATCAAGCGCGTCTTTCGTCCCGGATTTCTGCGCAAGGTGCAGCGCACCTCCGTCGTGCGTCATTACGGGCTCCGCACGCTGCTCTATGGCACGCTGTTGCCCGGGCCCGATATCGGCAAGCGCGCCGGTAACGTGATGCGCCAGGCGCGCGACGAAGGCTTCGAGGTCGGCGTGCACGCCTGGGACCACGTCGGCTGGCAGGATGGCGTTACCATCGGCAGCGCCGAGTGGACCAACGGCCAGATGCAGCGCGCCTGCGAGCGCTTCACCGACATCTTCAAGGAGTCGCCGCGCGTACACGGGGCGGCCGGCTGGCAGATGAACGTGCACGCAATGCGCCTCACGCAGACTCTGGGCTTCGAGTTCTGCTCCGACGGGCGCGGCACCCATCCGCACCTGCCGGTATGGAAAGCGGAACTGATCCGTTGTCCGCAGCTTCCGACCACGCTTCCGACGCTCGACGAGCTGATCGGCGAAGATGGCGTCACCGAGCACAACGCCGCGGAGCGTTTGCTGGAGCTCACCGCCGCGGCAGCAGCCAACGGAGCGCCGCAGGTGTTCACGCTGCACGCCGAGCTGGAGGGAATGCAGCTCGCCCATGTCTTCGAGCGACTGCTCTCGGGCTGGAAGGCGCAGGGCTGGCAGCTCGCGTCGATGCGCGCGCTCCACGAAACGCTGCAGCCGCTGGCGCTGCCGCGCTGCGAGGTCGGGCCCGGCTCGGTGCCGGGACGCTCGGGCACGCTCCTCTGCCAGGGTCCCGACTTCCTGGCCGAGGTCGATCTCGCGCAAGCCGCTTGACGCGCCTGCTGGCGCAGGCAGCAAGCTCCAGGGGGCGCAAATGGAGTCGCCGCAAACGACCCATCGTCGCGCGGGCTCCGCCGGCGCCGTAACGTCGGTGCCGTTTGCTGTTTCCTTTCCACCACAACAGATTCGATTTTCCCGCCGTCCCGCCACCAGAACTTGTGTTTGCGCCGTCGGCTGGTCTACGATGGCCGTGATGTCTGCCGTCGCCTTGCGTCACTCCCCCGTCTGTCCGTAAGGAGGCTCATGGTCGAGCGCAACCTTCGTCTCGCCCCCCACGTCGCCAAGACCAGCAAGACCACCACTCTCCCCAAGTTCTTCGTGCTCGACACCAACGTGTTGATGCACGATCCCACCAGCCTCTACCGTTTTGAAGAGCACGACATCTTCCTGCCGATGCTTACGCTCGAGGAGCTCGACAGCAACAAGAAAGGCGTGACCGAGGTCGCGCGCAACGCGCGGCAGGCCTCGCGCTATCTTGACGAGCTGGTGACCGCGGCTGTCGCAATCAGCGGCGGCGACATCTCGGCAGGCATTCCGCTCAAGCCGGCGAGCGGCGGCGCGGCGACCGGTAGGCTGTTCCTGCAGACCGAAGCGATTCCGGCGGAGCTGCCGCCTTCGCTCGTCGGCGGCAAGGCCGACAACCAGATCCTGGCCGTGGTAATGCACCTCGCGCGCCTGCATCCCAAGCGCAGCGTCATCCTCGTGTCGAAGGACATCAACATGCGCATCAAGGCGCATGCGCTGGGAATCGCAGCGGAGGACTACTTCAACGACAAGGTGCTGGAGGACACCGACCTCCTCTACACCGGCATGCGCGAGCTGCCGGCCGATTTCTGGGACCGCCACGGCAAAGGGATGGAATCCTGGCAGCAGGGCGGCCACACCTACTATCGCGTGACCGGGCCTCTCTGTCACGGGCTGCTCGTAAACGAATTTGTCTATCAGGAGAGCAAGGGCCCGGGCGAGACGCCGCTGTACGCGATCGTCAGGGAAGTCTCAGGGCGCACCGCGCTGCTCCAAACCTTGCGCGACTACACGCACCACAAGAACAACGTCTGGGGGATCACCGCGCGCAATCGCGAGCAGAACTTCGCGCTCAATCTGCTGATGAACCCAGAGGTCGATTTCGTGACGCTGCTCGGCCAGGCCGGCACGGGCAAGACGCTGCTGACGCTCGCCGCGGGCCTGATGAACACGCTCGAGCACAAGGTTTATTCCGAGATCATCATGACTCGCGTCACGGTGCCGGTGGGCGAAGACATCGGCTTCCTGCCCGGAACCGAGGAAGAGAAGATGAACCCGTGGATGGGCGCGCTCGAGGACAACCTCGACGTATTGAACAAGACCGACGATGAAGCCGGCGAATGGGGCCGTGCAGCCACGCGCGATCTCATCCGCTCGCGCATCAAGGTGAAGTCGCTCAACTTCATGCGCGGCCGTACCTTCATCAACAAGTACCTCATCATCGATGAAGCGCAGAACCTGACGCCGAAGCAGATGAAGACGCTCATCACGCGCGCGGGGCCAGGCACCAAGGTCGTCGTGCTCGGCAACATCGCGCAGATCGACACACCCTATCTCACCGAGGGCAGCTCGGGGCTGACCTACGTGGTCGACCGCTTCAAGAACTGGTCGCACTCGGGGCATGTGACGCTCCTGCGCGGCGAGCGCTCGCGGCTCGCCGATCACGCCGCCGAGATTCTGTAGCGCGCTGTACAATCCGCGCGTGATGGCGCGCTTTCGCCTCGCGCACGGTCTCTCGCTCGCCGCGCTGGCGCTCGCCGCTTGCGCCACCAATACCTCGCACCCCGATCTCGCGCGGCTGTATCGATCGGGCATTGCATTTACGGACGCCACACCGGTCGTCGTCATCCCTGGTGTGTTCGGCTCGAAATTGCGCGACCGCACGACCGGCGTCGAAGTCTGGCCCGGCACAGCGCAGATGATCCTGTTCGGTGACTATCGCAATCTCGCCCTCGACTTCGACCCTGCGACGCTCGCCGTGCGGCCGGACAACCTCGAAGCCTTCGACATCGCGGATGCCGAGCTGGGACAGGATTTCTACCGCAAACTGATCGAGACGCTGCGCGTTTTCGGTGGCTACGTGCGCGGGCAGCCCGGCACACGGCCGCAGCCGGGCGAACGGCGTTATTACATCTACGCCTACGACTGGCGCCAGGACAACGTCGATTCGGCGCGCGGTCTTGATCGGATGATCGAAGCGATCCGGCGCGATTACGGAGACCCGAAGTTGCGGGTCGACATCGTCGCGCACAGCATGGGCGGCCTCGTCGCGCGCTATTACCAGCGCTACGGAACGGTCGACGTGCTCGACGGGCGCGAATCGCAGATCACACTCTACGGCTCGACACGCGTGCGCAAGCTGATCTTGCTCGGCACGCCGAACATGGGCTCCGCGTCATCCCTGGACGCGTTCCTCACGGGCGAGAAGATCGGCTTCGGACGCATACCGCAGGAGACGCTCGCGACACTTCCTTCGGGATATCAGCTGTTCCCGCATCCCCTCGTAACCTGGTTGATCGATACCAATGGCAAGCCTCGGCAGGATGATCTGTTCGACCCGGAGATTTGGCGTCGCTACCACTGGTCGATTTTCGATCCCGCTGTCGACGCGCGGATCCGCGCTGCGCACGGCGCCGATGCCGACGCCTACGTTGCGTCGCTGCAGCGCTTCTTCGACTATCGCCTCGAGCGCGCGCGGCGCTTTCTATGGGCGCTCACCACACCCGAGCCGCCAAGCGCAATCCGCTACGTGCTCTTCGGGGGAGACTGCGAGCTGACGCCTGCGAGGCTCGCTCTCGAAGAGGTCGGCGGCACGCCCGTCGCGCGCCTCCGTCCCGACCAGATCGGTGCTCCTGCGGCGGGAGTTCCCTATTCGCAGCTCATGCTCGAGCCGGGCGATGGGAGCGTGACCAAGCCGTCGCTGCTCGCGCGCGAGACGCTCGACCCGAGCGCGCCCCAGAACGAAGACACCGTGATTCCGATCGCGTACTGGTTCTTCCTCTGCGAGCACCACAGCCGGCTCACCGGCAACGTCAACTTCCAGGACAATCTGCTCAACGTGCTGCTGACGCGTAGTCTGCCTTGGGAGATGCAGGCGCCATAACCAAAGAGTAGAGTGAAGCGGCCGGGTGTTGATCCGGGGTTCCCTACGGCGAGGGAGATGGATGAAGATCAGCGTTATTGTTCCTACTTACAACCATGGAAAATACATTACGCAGTGTCTGGAAAGCATCCTTTGCCAGAAGGGCGATTTCCAAATGGAGGTTATCATCGGAGATGACTGCTCCACAGACGATACGCGACTGACAGCAACACAATTTCAGAGCAAATACCCCGGCATTTTCTTTTTGCTGCCGCCCAAGACGAACATAGGCGTTACCAAGAATCTAAAACGTTGCCTGGATGCATGCTCGGGTGAGTACATTGCAGTCTGCGAAGGGGATGATTACTGGACCGATGAGCGTAAGCTCCAAAAGCAACTTTCGTTTTTGCAGCTCCATCCAGATCATTCGATGTGTTTTTCAGCGATATTGATCTACTACGAAGACTCAAACCACTTTGAAACATTTGCGGACCCGTATTCACTTACGCGTGATTTTCTGACCACGGCAGATCTCATCACGAATAACTACATTGGCAATTTTTCCTGTTGCATATATCGGACCGATGTGGTCCGCAGGCTTCCGACAGGCATCTTTGATTTCTTTACGGTCGATTGGATGTTCAACATGGTTTGTGGCGAGTTGGGGAAGATCGGATTTCTTCGCGAACAAATGTCCGTTTATCGAAAGCATAAAAAGGGGGTTTGGGCCGGCAGCACAGAACTCGAAAACCTGCACAGAATACTGCCCCTTATTGACACTTATAACAGGTTCTTCGATTACAAATATGATTCGCTTTTCAGGGGGCGCAGAAAACTGATTGAACGTGAAATTGCACGTTTAACTGTCTAGAGCTCTGGCGCGAAGCGACAGAATTCAGGGGATCCTGCGCACGCTGCCGGCATCGAAGGCTACTTGCACGCTCATGCACATGACTTCTTACACCGCAGCGACTAGGAGCCCGCAGCATTACCTGATCCGCATCGACGCTTTTTTGCGCGGGGGACGCTCGCGTGACGAGTTCTACCATCGACCAAAGCACTTGCTCCGGACGATGCGGAGCGCGTTTTGAAGAAGGGCGCCTGATGCCCAGAGTCAGCGTCGTCATCGCGTCGTACAACCACGAGAAGTACGTTCGCCCGGCAATCGAGAGCGTACTCGCCCAATCGTTCCAGGACTTCGAGATTCTGGTAAGCGACGACGGATCGTCTGATCGCACGGTAGCGGAGGTGCAGGCGATCTCCGATTCGCGGATATCGCTGGTCGCGCTGCCGTGCAACATCGGCGGAAGCGCTGCCCTGAACGCGACCATCCTTCGCGCGAATGGAGACTTGATCGCGGTTCTGAATTCCGACGATATGTTTCTGCCGGAAAAGCTCGCTCGGCAGGTCCGCCATCTGGACGAAAACCCCGGCGTTGCAGCCGTGTTCACGCTCCCACTGTGCATCGGCGAGGACGGTCGACCGCATCCGAATCCAAGCCGCGCAATGGTTGCGCTCGCGAACGAGAAGAATAGGCCGCGACACGGTTGGCTGCGGCGGTTTTTCCGCAAAGGCAATGGCCTTTGTCACCCTTCCGTCCTGATTCGCCGGCGTTGCTACGAGGAGGTAGGTCTGTACAATCCCGCGCTGGCGCAGGTTCCTGATCTCGAGATGTGGGTGCGGCTGCTGCGCACCGAGGACATCCACCTGATCGAGGAGCCGCTAGTGGGATTCCGAATTCGCGACAGCCAGATGAACGCGAGCGCCTTGCGCCCCGAAGTGATCCTTCGTAATAATTGGGAATGCCTCAGGATCCTGGAGCGATATCTCGAGCTGGATGACGCCTTGCTTGGGCTCACCTTTCCCGAAATCGCAGACCGCATCGGGACGGTTCCTACCCCTTTGCTCATGGCGGAGATGGCTGTCAGGCACGGAGGGCCACCACATCTGCTGTTCGCGCTCGAAACGATGTACAAGGTCGCTGCGAGCGGACGCGATCCGGTCCTTTGCCGTGCGCTCATCGCTACAACCGGCAGTCACGATCCATTTGGACTATTAACCCCGCCCTCGGCGCACGGCACGCCCATCCGCACCGCAGCCGCCGATCCTTCTCACATCGTTGCTCGCGAGGACGCCACCCCCCCGGACCGAAAGAAACTGCATTTGGGATGCGGTACGAACATCCTCCGAGGCTGGGTGAATATTGACATCGAGGGCCCGGAGGAAGTCCTTAGGTGGGATCTGACTCGACCACTACCGTTCGCAACAGGCACAGCCGATTTCATCTTCAATGAACATTTCATTGAGCACATTACGAGACCAGAAGCGTCTGCACTTCTTTCGGAGTGCCATAGACTCCTCGCATCTCGAGGGGTGCTTAGGATATCGACTCCTTCTTTGCGCAAATTGATCGACGAGTATCTCAACCATCGAACAATCGAATGGGTCGATGTCGGCTGGCAGCCAGCGACACCTTGTCAGATGCTCAATGAGAGCATGCGCTTATGGGGTCACCAATTCCTATACGACGTCGAGGAACTAACGGCTCTCCTCAGGGAGGTTGGGTTTAGCGATGTCGTGTCCGTAGGTTGGCGCCAGAGTCGGCACGGCGCCCTAAGAGATCTTGAATGCAGACCCTTTCATAATGAAATCATTCTCGAGGCAACGAAGTAGCGCAGATTGCGTTACTCTGGATGTCTAGACGGAAGCCCGTCGCCGCCGAGGTGCGCCGGCGAACGAAGAGTGGTTCGCTCAGCCGATGCGGAAGCTAATCTCTCCGCTTTCGTAGGCCGGGCTGGAAGGGGTCGCCTGACCGCGTTGCGCGGCACCCGTAGCCATTGCGTATGGTGACAATCCGCGCAAGAGCCCGAAGGGATCGACGCTGCCGGTGATCTCGATGAAACCGCGACAACGTGCGGCGTCGCTGCCATTACTGACTACCTTGTACATCGTCTCGAGGGCGAACAGCTCGTACGCGGGACCACCGCTACTGAGGGCCATCTCCCCGACCAGCCAGGGGGTCGGGACCCTCCCAATGCGGCTCGCGATCTCGGGAAAGGTCAACCCCAGCAGGGCGTTATCGAGATCGAGGTATCGCTCCAGGACCCTCAGCCACTCCCACTGATTGCGAAGGATCACTTCGGGGCGTGCGGCGCTCGCATTCATCTGGTTGTCGCGGACGCGGAAACCCACGAGCGGTTCCTCGATGAGATGGATTTCGTGCTGCCTCAGCAGCCGGACCCACATTTCGAGGTCGGGAAGCTGAGCCAGCGCGGGGTTGTACAGACCCACTTCCTCGTAGCAGCGCCGGCGAATCATCACGGAAGGGTGACAGAGCCCATTGCCCTTGCGGAAGAAACGTCGCAGCCACCCGTCCCGCGACCTGTTCTTCTCGCTCGCGAGCGCGATATCCTTTCCTGGGTTCGGATGCGGGTTGCCATCCTCACCTATGAACAGCGGTTGGGTGAATACCGCGGCAACGCCGGGGTTTTCGTCCAGGTAGCGGACCTGCCGGGCCAGCTTCCCGGGAAGAAAAACGTCGTCGGAATTCAGAATTGCGATGTAGTCTCCGGATGCGCGAAGGATCGTCGCGTTGATCGCCGCACAAGCCCCTCCATTGCGCGGCAAAGCCACCAGGGATATTCGCGGATCGGCGATCGCCTGCACCTCCGCGACCGTACGATCGACTGAACCGTCATCGGTCACGAGAATCTCGAAGTCCTGGAACGATTGCGCGAGAACGCTTTCGATCGTCGCGCGGACGTACTTCTCGTGGTTGTACGATGCGATGACGACGCTGACTCTCGGCATGAGTTACTGGCTGTTCAGGCAGTGCTCGATCATAGCGCAAATACGCTCGGCATCGACCGGCGACAGCGCTCCATAAAGCGGCAGGCACAACACTTCTTCTGCGACCCTCCGTGCCACCGGCAATCGCTCGGCAGCAGCACTTTTCAGCCCGCGGTAGCACGCGTAGTCGCTCGCCAGCGGATAAAAATATTTCCGGGTGTACACGTTGAAGCGCTTCAGCCTCTCGTGGAGCTTGTCGCGCGAGCAATCGGAGCGAGACGCGTCTACTCGTATCACGTAGTACTGCAGGCTCTTGCTCGCGGTGACCGGGGGTTGTGCCAATCTGATGCCGGGGATCTTCGCCAGGGCGAAATCGTAAACTTCTGCGATCGCTGCTCGGCGGGCGCGCTCGGCTTCCAGATGCGGCAGAACGGCGAGCCCGAGCGCTGCCGACAATTCACTCATCTTGGCGTTGATGCCGGCCAGATCCACTTCGGACTCGCTGCGAATCCCGAAGTTTTTGATGAGATCCACACGTTCCTTCGTCGCCGCATCGCGCACGACCAGCGCGCCGCCTTCGGCCGTGTGGAAGAGTTTGGTCGCGTGGAAAGAGAGCATGGTGGCGTCGCCGAATCCGCAGAGGGGGACGCCGTCGATTGCGGTGCCGAACGCGTGCGCCGCGTCGTAGATCAACCTCAGCCCGTGTCGGCCTGCTATCGCTGCCAGTTCCCGGACGGCGCAGGGGATTCCGTAGACGTGCACGGCGACGATCGCTGACGTCCTCGTCGTGATCGCCTCTTCGACACGCGCCGGATCGATCGTCATGGTTCGCGAATCGATATCGACGAAGACGGGGTCGAGACCGGCCCACGTCAGCGCGTGCGCCGTGGCGGGGAATGTAAACGGCGTCGTGATCGCCTCACCGTCGAGCGCGAATGTCTTGCACGCCGCGAGCAGAGCGAGTGTTCCATTGGCGAACAGCGAAAGGTTTGGTGCGCGCAGCTGCTCGGCCAATGCCCGCTCCAGCGCCTGATGCTGCGTGCCATTGTTGGTCAGCCATCGCGCATCCCAGACCGCTGCGAGGCGTGCCGTGTAATCATCGAGTGGCGGGAGCAACGGCCGCGTCACATAGATGCGCTCGGCGAAAGGTTCAAGCGCTGGCATGGAGACTCACGGCCGTGCGGTGCGACTCGGTCCAGACGTCATTGCGGTCGCGCCGGTACGCCGGCCGCGGTTACGCCGGAGGCGATCGATGTCGCCGCCACCGCACCCGCACCCAGCCGCGCGCCACTGCCGATTTCGATCCGAGGCAACACGACGGCACAGGCGCCAATGTCGCAACCTCGGCCGATCGTCACCCCTCCGCACAGTGTCGCGCCGGGGGCAAGCGTCGCGAAGTCGGCGACAACCGAATCGTGGCTGACCCGGCAGCCGATGTTCAGGATGACGTGCGCGCCGATGCTCACATCAGCATTGAGCAAGGCACCCGCACAGACCTGGGTCCCCTCGCCAAGCGTAACCCGCTCCGCGATCCAGGCTCGCGGGTGCACGAGAGTCGCAAACGGATTGTTGCACGCAGCGCGAATTCGCCCGACGATGTCTTCGCGAGCGACCGGATCGCCGATAGCAATGGTCACGCTGCAAGCTGGATGCTTCGGGAGCCATTCGAGGCCACCGAGGCGCGGCAAACCGACTTCTTCCTTGAGTCGCCACTCGGCCCGGTCGGTCAGCACTCCGACCAGATCCCAGCCGCCTCCTTCCAAATGCGCAGCATTGAGATCGCGTACGAGCGCGATGATCTCGCTCGCATGTCCGCCGGCGCCGAAGATAGCGAGCGGCTTCACGGGTGATCTTGAGGGCAAGGCCGCCTCATCGCGCCGAGTATAGCGTCTCGCATGCACGGTTCACGGCACAACCCGGTTCCGATAGGGTCACAGACTCACGCCACAAGCCCGCGCCTCGCGCTCCAGGATCGCGATGCGTGGCAGGATCTGCCGGTCGGGCGCATAGAGTGCGCGCGATTTCTCTTGTCCCGCAAGAGCAACCGCCCGCAGATGCTCTGGGTCGCGTGCGAGCGCGACGAGCGCTTCGGAGACGGCTTCGGCCTCCGGCGCGGCAACAATGAGCTCATCCCCTGCCTGATACTCGGTATTCAGCCTGAGGACATCGGAAACGACCATTGCCACACCGCATAGCGAGGCTTCGGCACAAGCACCGGTGGGAAACCCGTCGAAGTGCCCCGGATGCAGGAGGAACGGAATGTTCGGGGATGCGATCACATCCATCTCCCGATAGAACTCCCGCAGTTTTTGCGTCCTCAGCCGGCCGTGAAATGTCACTCTCTCCGCCAATGCTTCGAGGGGCCAGTCGGCCGGCTCGAAATCTCCGACCACGTGCAGTCTTGTCTCGGGAACGATTGCGGCCAGCCGCCGTCCCGCGTCGATGAACACGGGGTACCCCTTGTTCCATCCGTGGCGCATGTATTTCCCGGCGACGAAGCAGACGTCGAAGGTTGCCTTGCCTTCGCCAAACCAGGACCGTGGCGCGCCGGCCTCAGAAAAGTAAAGCGGATGGACGACGCATCCGAAAATGAGGGTCGATGGCACGCTTGGATGGCGAGCATGGAGGTAATCCGCCGTCAGCTTTTGCGTCACGATGACGTGCTTGAGGAGCGGCGAGGCGCAGACTCGGTCGAGCTTGGCGTCGGACTCAGCGGCATTGATGCCGAAACCGCCCCCAGGATAAAGGGTGAACACGAATGGGGTCTTTCGCTGTTCGACAAAATGCAGGAAGTCGCAAGCGTTGTTGACGAAGTTGAGATACGCGAATGAGGGCTGCTTGAGCGCACCCCTCAAAAACTGCTTCACGCGCGGCGCGAGCTCAGGGTAGACGTGCGAATATCTGCGGTGGTACCGATCGAACCTGAGCCTCGTCGAATGGACTGACAGGCGCGGGAACTTCTCAAGCAGCGCATTATATTCGGCAATCCTGAATCCCGTCTGAAGGTCCGGAAAAAAATCGTCGAGGATAACCCAGCCTTCGTCTGGCGCTTGCCAATCGCGATCGTTCCGGTAGCTGATCTGATAGCTGCCGTCGGCCTGATTCATCCGGATGCCCTGGTTCATCCGGATACGATCCAGTTCCGTGGAAGATAGCCTCCCATGCCGAGGCTCCTGAGGTGGGCAATGAATGCACTCAGCAGTTCCGCGTCGCGGGCGATCGGGTGCTCGCGAAGGCGCTCGAAGAACCGTGCCAGCAGCTGCTCCACCTCAATTGGGCCTTTCGCGCGTGCGCTCGCGACCGTGTTGCTCTCGTGCAGGCGGTACTCGTAAAGAGGTTCGTCGATAAAAACGAGTGGCGTCTCGTAGCTCGCGGCGAGCAGGAAATCCCAATCGTGGCACACGCGCATGGCGCAAAAGCCGCCGATCTTCTCGACCAGCTGCCGCCGGAACACAAAGTTCCCGGTGGACACAGCGATGTTGCTGTAGACGAGCGTAAAGAGCAGGTCCGGAGCCTCGGCCGCCGCCGCGATGGCTCGGCGGATATGGCTTACATACGGATCGGTGTCTGCCACAGGCCGGCCGTCATCATCGATATACAGAGTGCGCGAGAAGGCAAACCCAGCTCCTCGGCGATCCATTTCTGCGAGCAACCGTTCGAGCCGGGTCGGCGCGTACCGGTCGTCGGAGTTGATGATGGCGATCACGTCGCCGCGTGCGAGGGCAATCCCGTGGTTGATCGCCTCGTGGGCGCCGGCATTCGACTGGTGCACGACCGTCAACGCGTGTGACCGGCAGCGCACCGCGCAGTCGTCGAGCAACGCGCCGGTCGCGTCTCTCGAGCCATCGTCGACAGCGACGATCTCAAGATCGCGGTGGGTCTGGGCAAGTATGGAATTGATTGCGGTGACTACGTAGCGCTCGTGGTTGTACGCCGGCATGACGACGGAAACGCTCGGAGCGGATCCTCGCTCAAGCTCCACCGGGTTCGAACGCACGAGATGTTTCGTCGAAAGACCGCCACCGGTCGCCCACGCCCGAACCCGGTCCCACGAAGGGCGGGCTGGCACATCCATCGGCGGGCGATGCACCGCAGTACGCAGCGCCTCAAGGTATCGCCTTCCGTGCGTGGCATCCGGCTCGAGGCAGCAACCCGCGTCCCACTCATTCCATGCGCGGACGAACAGAAGACGCTCGTCGTCCGAGAAACGCAAGCGCGTCTGCTCAAGCGCAAGCTGCGCCCAATAGTCAAAAGTTTCCGGATTGCCGTCGACAAAGATCTTGGGCGCTTCAGGTGAGCGTGCAGTCTCGTCCCAGCCGGTCATCACGGTGCGGAACACGGTGTGGTCCGGGCGAGGAAAAGAAAGCATCTGGGCCACATAGCTTCGATAGCTCCTCACATCGCCCGTCAGCTCGACATCCAGCGGGGTAACCTCATCGCTTCTGCTCTTCGGAAAGCCGCCGAGGGGAGGACACTCGACGATCGCGTCGAAACCGAGCAGCTTAGGATCGGCGCCGAACGCGCCGCCGTAACACGCAAGGTACGGATTGCCGAGGCCCGCGCGCACGCACTCGTCGCGCCAGAGGGACGCGACAGTTCGGACTTCTGGAATTGGATCTGGCGAAGAAACCACAAACAACGGCCGGTTGCCGATGCGAATGTAGCGGCCGTCGGCGAAGATCTGAGCCAGGCCGCGGATCAGCTCGGTGCACTCCTCCTTGCTGTAAAACCGTTGTCGCCCCGGGTCCTCCGCGCCGAAACCGGCGCCGGCATTGAGGCTCGTCGTTTCCCAGCATAGGCAGAACGGGAACGCTGGCCGCCTCGAACTGACGATCTCCAGGAGCGTTGGATCGAGCGTCGGGGAACCGATGTGCCGGAACACATAGCAGAAGCCGTTGACCGCATATGCGGCCGCCAGCGCCGCCTGAGCATCGCGCACCGATGCGAGGCGCGCATTGCAATAACCGAGTTCGCCGGGTACCCGAGGCTGCACGTGGCCAACAAACCGCGGGCGCGCCGCCCGCACGGGTTTCCATTCGGGAAGACCTTCCGGGGCGACTGGACCGGCAGGCGTTGGCGACTCCGGTAAACGATAGAAGGCGAGCACGCGAACGTCTCGACGGCTCTCGCGCTGGGTACTGATTCCGTCAGTCATCACGACTCGCGGCGGTCAATGCTGCGCTTCGGCCATTGCGGCATGGCGCAGGAAACCTAGTCGTTCGGCCAAGGCAAGGGTCGCGCATGTGATGCCCGGTCTCGGGTCTCCGAGTAGCGATACCTCGTCGATGCGATCGATGATGGCGCAGGGCTCATCGCGAACGAGTACCAGAAGGACCCTTTCGGGGCGAGCAGTGCCGAGCCATGTTGCCTGGGAGCGCGAGGCGCCCAGAAGCGCGATGACACCTCCCTCGGGCTGCACGCTGGCGCCGATTTCGATCATCCGCACGTCGATTTCTGCGGAGAAGGTCCCGGGTTGCCTCCAAACCTGAGGTTGCAACTGCCCGAAGGCGAATCTCAGCCGCTGGAGCGCCTGCAGTCCTTCTCCATCGGCGTCGTCGACGAGCACCAAGTGGATCCGTGTGGCCGACGAGGCGAAGCGCGCCACGTCGCTTACCAGTTCGACGCGCGGGACAAGCCGCGGGAGTATTTCCCGGCAGATTGCACCTTCGATCCGCGGCATCGACTCCAGCAGTCTGAGGTTGTGACGGGCGATTGCGATCTCCGGTCGCAGCTGGATCGCTTGCCGCAACAACGCGATCGCGCTCTCGTAGCGTCCGCATTCGTATTCGACCAGCGCCAGCATGTGCGCCGCATCGAAGTTAGAGGGCTCGGCAGCGAGTACGCGCCGATAACCTGCAGCCGCATCGGGTCCGCGTCCGCCCTGCTGCGCGCGCAGCGCGGCCTGCATCACCTGAGGCACCCATGACAGGTCCGCAGAGCCGGACTGCATTAGCACATCGCTGCCGTCGGCTGCCGCGATCGCGCCATGACACTCCTTGTAACGCTTGCCGCTGCCGCAGGGACAGGGTTGATTGCGTCCGACGCCAGCCTTCGTCATGCTGCCTCAACCATGTCGCGCAGCGTCACAGCGAGCGGCGAATCGGCGACCGGCCCCACCAGCGAAGCGAGCTTGCGCGGCGATCCGACGAGGCATCGGACCTCGCTCGCGCGAACGAAGCGCGGATTGACGTGGACCTCCATGCGATGGCCGGTTTCGCCTTCGAGCAGCGCGATGACATCGCGCAACGCCATGCCGCGGCCGGTGCAGATATTGATCGTCTCTCCGATCGCATCGTCGCAGGCAAGCAGTCGCAGATAGGCGCCGCACACCGCACGCACGTCCGTGAACTCGCGCACGACGTCGAGGTTGCCGAGCTCGATCGACTTCGCGCGCCGCCGGAAATGTGCCACCAGCTTCGGAACCACGAATTGCTCCGACTGTCCCGGTCCCGTGTAATTGAACGGCCGTACGATGACGACCGGTAGGAGGTCGCGAAATGTGGCCGCCATGTGCTCCATCGCGAGCTTGCTGGCGGCATAGTGACTTAACGGCGCGGGAAGCGTCGACTCGTCGATCGCTCCATCGCCGACGTTGCCGTAGACGTTAGCGCTGCTCGCGAGGATCACGGCGCGGATCGCTTCGGAACGCAGCGCCAGCGCCTGCATGAGGCCGAGCGAGCCGAGAACATTGGTGCGATAGATCGCCTCCACGCCATCGTGAGCGACGAAGGAGATCGCCGCCAGGTGTATGACGCGGTCGGGACGTGCCTCCTCGACGGCGCGCGCGGTCGCCGCGGCATCGGTGAGATCCGCGCAAACTTCGTCGGATGCCACCGGTGGCGATTCGACGAGCCCGATGACTTCATAGCCGGCAGCGCGCAGCGCGGTGGTGAGATGCCGCCCGGTAAAGCCGTGCGCACCGGTCACCAGTATCCGTTCAGAACGAGACACCGCGCTCCACGCGTTTGAGATCGGCTTCGACCATCATGCGGCACAGCTCCTCGAGTGAAGTCCGCGCTTCCCAGTCGAGCTCGCGCCGGGCTTTCGCCGCGTCGCCGATCAGCAAGTCGACTTCGGTCGGGCGATAGAACGCGGGATTGACGCGCACGATTGTCCGCTTTGTTGCCGTGTCGATACCGACTTCATCGGCGCCCCTGCCGCGCCAGTCGATCTTTATGTCGACGGCGGCGAAAGCGAGCTCGACGAAGCGACGCACGCTTTCAGTGCGCCCGGTCGCAAGAACGTAGCTATCCGGCTGCGGAGCCTGCAGCATTCGCCACATCCCCTCGACGTATTCCCGCGCGTAACCCCAATCGCGGCAGGCGTCGAGATTGCCTATGTCGAGCGCATCGAGCTTGCCGGCGCGAATACGCGCCGCGGCATCGGTCACCTTGCGGGTGACGAACTCGCGCCCGCGCAGCGGTGACTCGTGGTTGAAGCAGATGCCGCTCACTCCGTAGATGCCATGCGCCTCGCGGTAGTTAACCGTCATCCAGTGCGCGTACAGCTTCGCCACGCCGTAGGGGCTGCGCGGATGAAAGGGCGTGTCTTCATTCTGCGGCGCCGAGCGGACCTTGCCGAACATCTCCGAGGTGCTCGCCTGGTAGTAGCGAATCGAAGAATCGACCAGGCGAATCGCCTCGAGCAGATTCGCGGCGCCGAGCCCGGTGATGAGGCTCGTCGTAAGCGGCTGATCGAAGGAGACACCGACGAAGCTCTGAGCGGCGAGGTTGTAGACCTCGCTCGGGCGCGCCTTCTCGATCAGACGCAGACTGGACCCCTGCTCGAGAAGGTCGTGCTCAACAAGCTTGAGCTCGGGATGATGCGCGATGCCCAGTTCCTCGGCGCGCCAGAAGTTCACGGAGCTGGTCCGCCGGTACGTGCCGTAGACGCGATAACCGCGCTCGAGGAGCACCGCGGCGAGATAGGCGCCGTCCTGCCCGGTAACCCCGGTGATGACAGCCGTTTTCAATAGGTGCCCGGCTGGGCGAGATTCTCGAAGCGCGTGTACTGTCCGAGGAAGGCCAGTTTCACGGTGCCGATCGGCCCGTTGCGCTGCTTGCCGACGATGATCTCCGCGACACCCTTATCCTGCGTGTCCTCGTTGTAGACTTCGTCGCGGTAGATGAAGAGAATCAGGTCGCTGTCCTGCTCGATCGCTCCCGATTCCCTAAGGTCCGACATGATCGGCCGCTTGTTCGGGCGTTGCTCGAGGCTGCGATTGAGCTGCGAGAGCGCGATGACCGGGACCCTGAGTTCCTTGGCGAGCGCCTTGAGCGAGCGCGAGATCTCGGAGATCTCGGTGGCGCGGTTCTCGCCCTGCGCCACTGCCTGCATGAGCTGCAGGTAATCGACGACGATGGCGCCAAGCTTGCCGCCGTACTGGCGCGCGAGTCGGCGCGCACGCGCGCGCAACTCGAGCGCGTTCAGCGCTGCCGTTTCGTCGATGTGGATCGCTGCATCCGATAGTCGACCCAGCGCGTCGGAGAGACGCTCCCAGTCGTCGGGCGAGAGCTGCCCGGTGCGAATCTTGTGCTGATCGAGACGTCCCACCGAGCCGATGAGTCGCATCGCGAGCTGCGTTGCCCCCATCTCCATGCTGAAGACCGCCACGGGCAGCTTAACCTTGGTCGACAGCGCGATGTGCTCCGCGATGTTGAGTGCCAGAGCGGTCTTGCCCATGCTGGGTCTGCCGGCGACCACGATGAGATCGCCCTCCTGCAGCCCCGAAGTGAGACGATCGAGATCGGTGAATCCCGTCGGCACGCCCGTGACGTCGGAAGGATTCTCGCGCGCGAAGAGAAGCTCGATCCGCTCGACGACCTGGGTTAGCAGCGGGCGCAGCTCCTGGAATCCCTGCTGTCCGCGCGCGCCGTGCTCGGCGATCTCGAACACGCGCGTCTCCGCCTGATCGAGGATCTCGCGCACGCTGCGGCCGAGCGGGTTGTAGGCCGTGTCCGCGATCTCGCCTCCCGCGGCGGCGAGGCGGCGCAGGATCGAGCGCTCGCGCACGATCTCGGCGTAGCGGCGGATGTTGGCCGCGGTGGGCACGTTCTCCACCAGCGCGCCGAGGTAGGCCATGCCGCCGACGTAGTCGAGCTTCTTGAGCGAGCCGAGCGCTTCGGCGACCGTCACCACGTCGGCGGGCTTGTTGTCGGCGATCAGGTTCATGATCGCGGCGAAGACGCTGCGATGCGCGTCGTTGTAGAAATCCTCGCCCGCGAGAATGTCGCCGACCTTGTCGGCGGCAGAGTTGTCCAGCAGCAGCCCGCCGAGCACCGATTGTTCCGCCTCGAGCGAATGCGGCGGGACCTTCAGCGCTTCGAGCGTGGTGTCGTTCGGCATCGGGGGCAACGCGACTGGCGCGGCCATTCTATCAGGACGATGTCATCAGAAGACGCCGAAGCGACGTACGGCATCCCAAGGAGCCTGTCGCTCCCGTCCTGCGAGGTTCCGCGCTGGTCGTTATGCCTGCGCGCCGCTGGTGTCGCCGAGAACGGAGACAGTGATCTGCGCCGTGACGTCCGCGTGCAGCGCGACGACGATGGGATACTCGCCGACCTGCTTCAGCGGCCCGGCCGGCATGCGGATCATCGCCTTCTCGATCTCGTGCCCTTGCCCCGCAAGCGCTTCCACGATGTCGACGTTGGTGACCGAGCCGAAGAGCCGGCCATCGACTCCCGCCTTTTGCGTGATCTGGATCGTGATGCCTTCGAGCTTCGACGCCTGGTCCTGCGCCAGAGCGAGCTTGTCGGCCGCCGCTTTCTCCAACTCGGCCCGCCGCTCCTCGAGGAGCTTGATGTTTTCGGGCGTGGCGCGCTTCGCCTTGCCCTGCGGGATCAGGAAATTGCGCGCGAACCCCGGTTTGACCTTGACCACCTGGCCGAGGTCGCCGACGTTCTGCACTTTCTCGAGCAATATGACTTGCATGTCGTCAGCCCCCTAGTGCAGATCGGTGTACGGCAGCAGCGCCAGGAAGCGCGCTCGTTTGATCGCCGTGGAGAGCTGCCGCTGGTAGCGCGCCTTGGTGCCGGTGATGCGCGCGGGCATGATCTTGCCATTCTCCTGGATGAAGTCCTTCAGCACATCGATGTCCTTGTAATCGATCTGCTTCACGCCTTCGGCGGTGAAGCGGCAGAACTTCTTGCGCTTGAAAAGATTGTTGCCGCGTTCGCGGCGCTTGCCGTCCTTGCCCTTGCCTTTGCCTTTCGCAAACTTCGAGCCTCTTCCCATCGGGCGTGGCATGTCAGTTTCCTTCCAGTAGTTCGAATTCGTTCACGTGCAGCGCGACGCTCGTGCCGCTGCGGTAGCGGCGGGCGAGAAAGCCGCGGCAGCGCAGCTGCGCGCCGACGGCGACTGCCGCGAGGTCCTTCGCCAGCGGGCCGAGCGCGACGGCGGCCAGATCGCAGGCCACGCGTCTTTCGCCTCCCGCTTCCGTCTGCATCGAATCGTGCGCCAATTGAAAGTCGAGTGCCGGGATGCCCGCGGGCGTAAAGCGCAGGTCGGCGCGGGCCGCGAGCCGCGCGTCGAGCGTCACTGCGTTGGAGGTCACCGGACAGCGCTACGCTTGAGGAGCGGGTGCCGCTGTGGGCGAGCTCGCCGCAGCCTGCGGCGCGAGCGACTTCGCCTTCTCTTCCTTCATCATCGGCGACGGCGCCACCACCGCTTCGCTCATCGCGACGATCAGATGCCGCAGCACCGCATCGTTGAACTTGAACGCGTGCTCGAGTTCGGTGAGGGTGGCGTCGTTGCACTCGATGTTCATCAGAACGTAGTGCGCCTTGTGCATCTTGGCGATCGGATACGCGAGCTGGCGACGCCCCCAGTCCTCGAGACGGTGAACGCGGCCGGGGGGACCACCGTTGTTGGCTGTGACCATCGTGCGATAGCGCTCGATCATCGCCGGGACCTGTTCGCTCTGGTCCGGGTGCACGATGAAGACAACTTCATAGTGACGCATGCAGAACACTCCTTGTGGACGTTTGGTTGAGCGGCGTTCGTGCGGACCCTGAAGGGTAGCTTTTGCCGCGACGGCCTCCCCGTCTGCGCCGGGTGAGGCAAGGAAACGTGAAATTATATCGGGACTTACGATCCGGGACAAGCAGCTCCTAACGCGGAAACGCGGCGGCCAGGCCCTTGCCAGACGCGACGGCTGCCAGCGCCAGTTCGCGCTGCACCTTGGACATCGCAGAGAGTTGCTTCACCCGCGCGTAAAAGCGCGGCAGATCGCCGCCCTCGGCGTCGAGCAGCGCCTTGAACTGCGGCACCTTTTCCGTGTAGAGCCCGACCGCGACGATTGCGGCGTTGTTCGCGCCGCGGGAGAACCAGGCATCGAAACCGCCGTGTCCGCCCGAGGCTGCGTTCTGCGCTTCATACTCGGCGCGCATCGCCGCGAATGCGGCCGCCTTGCCCGCTCGCTTCTCTTCGTCGCTTGCCGCGCTCACGTAAAGCGTCTCCAGCCGCGAGCGCGTGCGGCGCACGAGATCGAGGAAAGCTTCCCGCTGCCGCTGCGCCCACTCGAATTGTGCCGTCAGTTTCGGGTCGTCGCGCTTGGCAAGCCAGCGCTCAACGCCGACTTCTTCCACGGTCACGGCGAATGATTCGTTGAACACCGTGTCGTCCTTCGCGTAAGCGATCTGGTGCGCGAGCTCGTGGAAGATGAGCCGCGCAACTTCGGGCTCCGGATAACGGATGATCGTCGAGAGCACCGGATCGTCGAAGTAGCCGAGCGTCGAATACGCGGGCACGCCGCCGACGTAGACGTCTTCGCCCGTGGCGGAAAGACGGGAGGCTTCGGCATGTGCTGCGGCTTCAGCGAAATAGCCGCGATAATTGACGCAGCCCGCCACCGGGAAGCACCACTGCCTCGGTTCGAGCGAGAGCGGTGGAGTCGCGAAGACGTTCCAAAGCACGTAGGGTCGGTCGAGCGCCGTATAGCGGCGATAGCTCCCGTTATCGGGAAGTCCAAGCTCTTTGCTCGCGAACTCGCGGATCTCGATCGTGTGCTCGAGCTTCTGCTTGAGCGCGGCATCGGAGGTGCTCTCGACCACCGAAGGGATCGGCTGCGCGCGGTCGAGAAGATCGAGCTCTCCCGCGATGCCCTGCCAGTAGTACCTGGCCGTAGAGCAGCTTCCGAGGATGAGCGCACTCGCACCGGCGAGAACGCCAAGAGTCAGCTTGCGATTCATCGGTGATTCGGTGTCGGCAGCCACCGCGCGAGCCGGCGGACACCCTCCTCCAGCTTGGATCGCGCGATCGTGTAGGCCATGCGCACGTGAGCGTCGGGCCGGTTACGGCCGAAATCGATGCCGGGGGTGAAGGCCACGCCGGTGGCTTCGAGCGCGTGCAAGGCAAAGCGTTCACTGTCCATGCCGAAACGTGAACAATCAGCGTACACGAAGAAACCACCGGTGGGCATAACGGGGATCCCGAAACCCAGCTTGCGCAGTGCCGGGACGAGGAAATCGCGCCGCGACTGGAATTCGCAGCGTCGCTCCTCGAGGATTGCCAGCGTTTCTGGCTCAAAGCAGGCAAGCGCTGCCCGCTGCGAAGGCGTGGGCGGAGAGATGTAGAGATTCTGCGCCAGCTTTTCGAGGTCGCGAACATGGCGCTCCGGCGCGATAAGCCAGCCCAGCCGCCAACCCGTCATGTTGAAGTATTTCGAGAAACTGCTGACCACGAAAATGTCGTCTGAGAGCGCGAGTGCGCTGCGCGGCGGCTCTGCGTAGGAGAGGCCAAGATAAATCTCATCGACGATGAGCACGCCGCGGCGAGCCGCGATGACCTCGACGATGCGCGCCAACTCATCGCGCGGCACCACGGTTCCAGTCGGGTTTGAAGGAGATGCGACCAGTGCACCGCGCGTGCGCGGCGTCCACGCCTTTGCAACGAGCTCCGCGGTGAGCTGGTAGTTCGACGCCGCGCCGACCGGGATGCCGGTCGGCTCGCCTTCGAGCGTGCGCACGACGTGCCGCGTGCAAGGATAGCCCGGATCGGCAAGCAGGATTTGCTCGTCGCGATTGACCAGCAGAGCCAGAGCAAGCAGCAGAGCCGCGGACGAACCGGCTGTGACGATCACGCGCTCTGGCGAAACTTCGACCCGATAGTGGTCGCGATAATGCGCGGCGATTGCCTCGCGCAGCGCAGACAGCCCGAGCGCCGATGTGTAATAGATCGCGCCTCCGGCGATCGCCGCCTGCGCCGCCGCCACGACAGGGGCCGGCGTGGGGAAGTCCGGCTCGCCGATCTCCATGTGGATCACGCTGCGCCCGGCTGCTTCGAGCGCGCGCGCGGCCGTCTGCACCTCCATGACGTGGAAGGGCGCGATCTCATGTACGCGCGCAGCGGCGTGAATGCGGGTATCCACCGAAAGTCTGAGTTTGGAGCCTTCCGAAGGTACTATGTTAATCGCTTTTCAGATATGGACGGACCGCCATGCGCCGCGCTGCTGTGTTCCGTGCTCTGCTCCCTGTCGCGCTTCTCGCAACGCTCGCCGCGTCGCCGTCGGGCGCGGCGCTCGTCAAATGCGCCGACGATTGGGGCCGTGTGGTGTATCAGGACAGCGCTTGTCCGCCGGGCAAGGAGCTGCGCGACCTCGAAGCGAATCCCGCGACATTGAGCGTCGTGCCCGGGATGCCGATACCGCCCGTCACCACGACGGCCAAATCGGCGCGAAGCGCGCGCCCGACCGCTATACGCGTTGCAGCACATCGCAACAAGCCCGGAAATCCAGCGGAGCGCCGGTTCGTTCATAACGGCATGAGCGAGGCGGAAGCGATCATGCGCATCGGACGGCCCGACGTGCGGAGCAAGGGGCAAGGCAAGGCGGGCGGCACGCGCTGGTCGTATCTGCCCGCAGCGGGTGACGCGGACACGCTGACCACCTTGACGCTTATCGGCGGCAAGGTCGTCGACGTCGAACGCCGCGTTGCACGCTGATAGCGATGCGTGCTGTCGTCCAGCGCGTGCGCGAGGCGGCAGTGAGCGTCGGCGGCACCACGGTCGGCGCGATTGGCGAGGGCTTGCTCGTGCTCTGCGGCATCACCGCATTGGACGGCGACGCGGATCGCGATTGGCTGGCGCGCAAGATCGTAAGCTTGCGCATTTTCAACGACGAGAACGGCGTGATGAATCGCTCGCTCGCGGAGGTCGGTGGCGGCTTGCTCGCGGTGAGCCAGTTCACGCTCTACGCGTCAACGCGCAAAGGCGCGCGGCCGTCATACAGCGCCGCCGCACCGCCCGAGGTGGCAGCCCCGATGTTCGCATCCTTCGTTCAGGCGCTGGAGCGCGAGCTGGGCCGTCAGGTCGCGACCGGGAGTTTCGGCGCCGACATGAAAGTATCGCTCGTCAATGACGGGCCGGTAACGATCTGGCTCGACTCGACGACCCGCGAGTAACCTATCGGCGGTCAGCCTTGGTCGAGGCTGTAGCGTCCCGGGCCGAACGCAAAGAGAAGAAGGAAGCCTCCGAGAATCGAGACATTCTTCATGAAATGGATCTGCTGCATAGCGGCTTCGTCGGGCGGGATGCCCCAGAATTTGTGGAAGGCCGGTGTGATCACAATCATGAAGAGCGCTAGCACCGCGGCTGCCCAGCGCGTCTTCCAGCCCAGCGCGATCGCGATGGCGCCTCCGAGCTCGATGACTATGGAGATCGCCGCGAGCAGCTGCGGCATCGGCAGCCCTTTGCTCGCGATATAAGCCGCAGTTCCTTCGTAACCGGGAATCTTGCCGAACCCGGAAATGAAGAAAAGGATCACGAGCAACATGCGGCCAAGCAGCGCAGCCCAGTCTTTTTGTCCTTCCATGGGAACCTCCCTTCGGATCAGGTTTGCGAATGGTAGCGCGAGCCGTGCCATGGGGCACGGAAGCGCGTCGCTGTCACCACCGAAAGGTTGCACCGACGAGTATCTGGTTCTCCGGCGCGCTGTGGTTAAGGCCGCGCTGATAGCCGGCGTCGACATCCCATCCGTTTCCGACGGTGAGGATCGCTCCAACGAGCGCCACGAAGGGCCATTGGCTCGACGCGCGCAGCGGGTTCTGATCAGCGGCGAGATCGAGCCCGAGTTGCAGGCCTTCGCGCACGGTCCAAAGTACGTCTCCCGAGATGTGCCCGAGCCAGGTGCGAGCCCCCGGGGTGTCGCTGTTGCGGATCGCGCCTACGCTGGTCCAGAATTCCACGGGCGCGGCGGTGTAGCCAGTGACTAGATAGGCGCGCGGCGTGCTGCGGCCGGAATCCAGGCCACGGTTGAAATTGCCCGAGGGAACGCTCGTTCCGGCGATGATCCCGAGAATCCAAGGATCACGCTGCAAGAACCGCCATTTCACTTCGAAGTTCGTGTCGCCCCAGCCCGAGGCGCGGCTGGAGGCGCCTCCGCTCGCGACGTTGACGCTGTAGGTCGGACGCAGGATCAGGTCGATCGGATCCGCCATCCCGTACGAGAGCTGCGGGGCGAACTGAAAGTCCGCGAGCGTTACTCCTTCGACGTCGGTGCGTGTGTATTGCGAGCCGAGCTGCAGCTCGAACTTGCCGCTTCCCTGCGTATAGGCATCGTCAGTGATGAACGGATGCGCGGCATGCGCCGCCGTCGCGAGCGCGAGCAGCGAACAGGCCAGACACGTTGCCTCAGCACGACGAAGCATTCTTATCCCAGACGGTGTCAATCGGCGCTTTAGCTTTTGGCCGCGTTAACCGGCGCTTCAGCGCCGCGTTCAAACCGGTCATTTAGTGCGTCACGCTTTTCAGTGACGCACTAAAGCTTATAGGCGCGCTTCGCCAATTTGTATGACAGCTCCGGCGCCAGCTCGAAGGCTTCGTCTTCCTCCAATCGATGCTCCGCGACGAGCCGCGCAAGGAAGCGGCAGTCCATCCGCCGCGCGACGTCGTGCCGGGCGGGAATCGACAGGAAGGCGCGGGTGTCGTCGTTGAAGCCTACGGTGTTGTAGAAGCCCGCGGTTTCGGTCGCCTGCTCCCGAAAGCGCTGCATCCCTTCGGGGCTGTCGTGAAACCACCACGGGGGGCCGAGCTTGAGAGCCGGATAGTGACCTGCCAGCGGCGCGAGCTCGCGCGAGTAGCTCGTTTCGTCGAGCGTGAACAGGATGATGGTGAGATCGCGCTCGTTGCCAAAGCGATCGAGCAGCGGCTTCAACGCGCGGACGTAGTCGGTGCGGGTCGGAATGTCCGCGCCCTTGTCGCGGCCGAAGCGCGACAGAACGCGCGGATTGTGGTTGCGCAGTGACCCGGGATGGATCTGCATGACGAGCCCGTCTTCGAGGCTCATCCTCGCCATCTCGGTCAGCATCTGTCCGCGAAACGCCTCGGCCTCCACCGCCGCGAGCGACCCCTTGAGCGCCTTGGCGAACAGCGCTTCGCACTCGCCGCTGTCGAGGTCGGAGGTCCGGGCGGTCGGGTGACCATGATCCGTGGACGTCGCGCCCATCGTCTTGAAAAAGGCGCGGCGTGCGCGATGCGCAGCAAGATAACCGCGCCATGTCGATGTATCCTCGCCGGATATTTCGCCCAAGCGCGTAACGTTGGCGCCGAAGCCTTCGAATTCGGGGTCGACGACCGGGTCGGGACGGTAGGCGGTCACGACGCGTCCTTTCCACCCGCTGGCGCGAATCTTCGCGTGCTGCGCCAGTGGATCGAGCGGCGACTCGGTGGTCGCGATCACCTCGATGTTGAAGCGCTCGAAGAGCGCCCGCGGCCGGAACTCCGGCTTCGCGAGGCAGGCGTTGATGTAGTCGAACAGCCGGTCCGCGGAGTCCGTCGTGAGCCGCTCCCGTATGCCGAATACTTCGTGGAACGCATGATCCAGCCAGATGCGCGTCGGCGTGCCGCGAAAAAGATGATAGTTCTCGGCGAGCCGTCGCCAGATCTTTCTTGCGTCGCCTTCGACCGGTCCGCCGTCGCGGCGCGGAATCGCCAGTTCCTCGAGCGCGACACCTTGACTATAGAGCATGCGAAAGACGTAATGGTCCGGCGTGATGAAAAGCGACGCAGCGTTGCCGAACGGCTCGTCGTCGGCGAACCATTGCGGGTCGGTGTGGCCGTGCGGGCTGACGATCGGAAGATCCTTCACCGTCGCGTACAGCGCGCGTGAGACCGCGAGCTGTCCTGGAATGGAAGAGAACAGCCGGTCGGGATGAAGCGAGAGCGGAATCATCGTGCCTCCTGCACGGCGCGCGCGACCGTGCGCGCTGCTCCGCGCTCGACAAGCTCCTCGAGCCACGCTGCGACGCTCTTGGAAAAGCGCGGATCGACGGGAAGATCCTCGCCGAAAACTGCGCGCAGCGAAAGCAGCGCGCGGGCCAACCCTGCGGCATTGCCGGCGCGCTCGGCGGCAATGCGGGCGAACTCCGGCGCGAGCGGATCGGACACTCTGATCTCGCGTCCCGATTCGTCGTGCCCGCTGACGTAGCGCATCCACCCGGCCACCGCGAGCGCGGCGAGCTCGATCGAGCGTCCCGCTGCCAGATTGTCGCGGACCGTGCCAAGAAGTCGCTGCGGGAGCTTCTGTGAGCCATCCATCGCGATCTGCTGCGTGCGATGCGGCAGCGCGGGGTTGCGAAACCGTTCGAGCAGCGCGGTCTGATACGCGGGCAGGTCGACGCCGTCAGGCAGCTTCAGGGTAGGCGAGACTTCATCAGCCATCAGCCGGCGCATGTACGCCGCGAACTCCGGCCGTGCGGCTACCTGGTAGACGAATTCGTAACCGGCGAGATAGCCAAGATAGGCGAAGGCAGAATGGCTCGCATTGAGAAGACGCAGCTTCATCGCCTCGAACGGCGCGACCTCGTCGACGAGCTGAGCACCCGCGCGTTCCCACGCGGGACGCCCGGCGGCGAAATCGTCTTCGATCACCCACTGCTTGAACGGCTCGTGCACGACCGGTGCCGCGTCGTGCAGTCCAAGCGCTGCATCGTTGTCGGAGATGTCGGCTGTGGTCGTTGCCGGCACGATACGGTCGACCATCGTCGAAGGAAATCTAACGTGGTCGCGCATCCAGCGCGCCAGCGGCCGGTCGCGAGCCTCGGCGAAGGCCTGGACCAGGCCGCCCACCAGCGCGCCGTTGTGCGGCAGGTTGTCGCAGCAAAGAACCGTAAATGGCTGCCTGTGCGACAGCCGGCGCGCGTCGAGCGCGGCGACGATCAATCCAACGGCGCTCGCCGGGTGCTCGCGGTCGGCGAGATCGTGCACGATGTCCGGATGCGCGAAGTTGAGCTCGCCGGTTGCCGGATCGTGGCAATAGCCTTTCTCGGTTATGGTAAGAGAAACTATGCGGGTCGAGGGTGCAAGCAAACGGTCGTGCACCTCCTTGCGCTCGTCGCCGAGAAAGCGCACTTCGCGCACGCTGCCGATCACGCGCCTGCGAATGCCGGTCGGGCTCTTTTCGACGGCGGTGTAAAGACCGTCCTGTGGAACCAGCTTGTCGCGCACGTCGGCCGAGCGCAGGCTCACGCCGCAGATGCCCCAGTCTCCGTGCTCGAGCGCGAGCGCGTCATCGCTGTAGACCGCGGTCTGCGCGCGGTGAAACGCGCCGATCCCGAGATGCACGATGCCGACGCCCCTGGTCCGCGGATCGTACGCGGGAGGGGCGATGGACAGAGGCGCCGCCGTCAGCGTCGAGAGCGAAAGTCGCTCCATGTCAGCCTGCTAGGCGGTCAGCGGCTGCTCCTTGACGCGCGAGACGAGCTGCGTCGGATTGACGAAGCGCAGCGCGATGAGGAGCCACACCAGCGTGACCAGCATGTAGACCATCGCCATCGCGTCGACCGACTGCGGTGCGCGCACGCCGGCCGCGAAGACGGCGTAATAGAGCGCCACCACGAGTGTCTGCGAATCGGGACCGGCAGTGAGGAAGGTCAGCTCGAAAAGGGCGATCGTGCGCACCAGCACCAGCAGCGATGCGGCGAGGATACCCGGGGCAAGCAGCGGCACCAGCACGTGCCAGAACATGCGCGCGGTGCTCGCGCCGAAGACGCGCGCTGCGGATTCGAGATTCGGGTCGATCTGCTCGATGAATGGCGTCATCACCAGGATCACGAACGGCGCCGCGGGAATCAGATTGGCAAGAATCACGCCGTTGATCGTGCCCGCGAGCTGCGCCTTGTAGAGCACCGTCGCGAGCGGGATCCCGTAGGTGATCGGCGGCACCATCAATGGCAGCAGAAAGAGCAGCATCAGCGCCCGCTTGCCGATGAAGTTGCGCCGCGCCAGCGTGTACGCAGCTGGCACGCCGATCAGGAGAGAGAGGAAAACGACCGCGAACACGACTTCGACCGTAACCCACAGAATCCAGTCGAGCTGAAATTCCTTCCATGCGGCGGTGTACCAGCCGGTCGTCCAGCCTTCCGGGAGCCAGGTGCCGAGCCAGCGCCGCGCGAACGAGCTGGTGGCGACGGCAGCGATCATCAGCCCGACGTTGACCACGAACAGCGTCATCAGCCCGAGCAGCAGGCCGCGCCAAGCGCGATCGAGCCGGGTTTTCACCCTTTTCCTCCTGTCACAGGGCCTCGGTAGAAGAGATTACGCAATCCCAGGACGGCGGCGACGATCACGAGCTGCACGAAGCCCATGATCATCGCGATCGCCGAAGCGAGCGAGTAGTCGTATTGCTCGAACGCCGCTTCGTACGCGGCAATGGAGATCACACGCGTCGGTCCGGCAGGCGAGCCGAGGAGGACCGCCGACGGGAAAACCGAGAACGCCTGCACGAAGGCGAGGCAGAAGCACATCGCCAATCCCGGCGCGAGCAGCGGCAAATAGATGTGTCGGAACTGTGCCGCCGGATCGGCCCCCAGCGCGGCCGCAGCGCGCGCGAGCACCGGATCGATCCCGGTGATGTACGAGAGGATCAGCAGAAACGCAAAGGGAAATCCCGAGATCACCAGCGAGATGAGCACGCCCCAGTAGTTGTGCGTGAGCCGGATCGGCCCGTCGTAGATGTGCAGCAGCTGCAGCGTCTGCGACAGCCAGCCCTTGGGACCGAAATAGGTGAGCGCGCCT